>ERZ889078.789-NODE-789-length-27320-cov-13.293820_pt1 | contig 27320 bp, 14 predicted proteins | sample MGYA00521266_ERZ889078 | MGnify/ENA primary metagenome ERZ889078 (study PRJEB32303, sample SAMEA104408618) | aquatic metagenome | biome: Brackish water; feature: Pelagic; material: water | place: Baltic Sea | collected 2014-06-16T06:34:00 | depth 76,534 m ...
CTGGGAATCCGGATTGCGGGTATCTTTAATCCCAAAGCAAGGAGGTGGGTTGAGGGAAGACGCCGACTGTTCAGGAAGCTGGAAGAGGCATTGAAGCGGAGTGAAAACAACTGGAAAGGAAATGTTTGGTTCCATTGCGCTTCCCTGGGAGAATTTGAGCAGGGACGTCCCGTTATTGAAGGCTTCCGCGAGCTTTTTCCCGAATACAGGATAATCCTGACTTTCTACTCACCCAGTGGATATGATGTAAAAAAGAGCTATGCCGGCGCTGAAGGGATTTTCTATATGCCACTCGACACCCCGGGAAACGCAAAACGGTGGATCCGTATCCTGAATCCAAAACTGGTCTTTTTCATTAAATATGAGTACTGGTTTAACTTCCTGACAGAAATAAACAGGAAGAACATCCCGGTCTTTATCGTATCTGCAATATTTCATAAGAATCAACCCTTTTTCAAAGGTTATGGTGGTTGGTTCCGAAAACAACTTAAACATATTTCATGGTTTTTTCTGCAAAGCGAAGATGCTAAAAACCTGGCGGAATCACTGGGCATCAAACACTTTACAATTAGCGGGGATACCCGATTCGACCGGGTCTGCAAAATCAGGGAACAGCCCACATCGTTTCCATTGATCGAACAGTTTGCGAGGGAATCCCGGATATTTATCGGCGGGAGTACATGGGAGCCGGATGAGTCCCTGATCCTCGGGTTGATCAAAGAGAACATTCCCGATCTGAAGTTCATCATCGCCCCTCATGAGGTTCACACTTCAAGGATAGAGGCCTTGGAAAAGAGGCTGCAGTTGGCAGTTGGCAGTTCACCAGTTCTCCTATATAGCGAACTGACTCCCGAAAACTCTGCTGCAGCCCGAATCCTTATCATTGATTCCATCGGAATGTTGGCTCATTTGTACCAATATTCAACTTTCGCATGGATCGGAGGTGGCTTTGGGGTTGGTATCCACAACATCCTGGAAGCTGCTGTTTTCGGAAATCCTGTGATGTTTGGCCCTAATTTTCAGAAATTTACTGAAGCTCGTGAATTGATACACCTGGGAGGAGCCTACTGTTTACAAGATGAAAATGAGCTGACAAGGATTATATCAGACCTTATTGCCAGTACTAACGAATACAACCGGGTCTCCTCCATCTGTAAATCTTTCGTCGAAAATGGACAGGGCGCCACCCGGAGGATCACTCAGGGAATCCAAACCCTCGGATTCATTACTCCATCCCGGAAACCTTCCTGATTCTTATACCGAATTGGGTTCTTCATGAAATTCATGCCTTCAGCGAAATTGTCCCCCCAAACCGGGAAAATTTATCATTTTCGAAATGAGGTTGAACATTTTTCTCTATATTTGTTTTAAATAAAAATTAGGTCCAAATAAAATAATTCAACAATGAAAAATAGATCCTTTTTATCCCTGGGAATCTTGGCAGTCGCAATGACATTTATCCTTTCAGGATGCTCCCCTGTCACCCTTACTTCCTGGAAAAATCCGAAAGTTAACGAACAGATCAGCAAAGTGGTAGTCTGGGGGATGTTCAAGAAACTGGAATATGAAAAACCATTTGAGGATGCCATGGTGGCATACCTGAACTCCAAGGGAATGAAAGCCATCTCTGCGCTGGATTTTCTGAACCCCAATGTTAAATATGAATACCAGGATCTGGAGAGGATGATAGATAGTGTTGGCGCTGAAGGTATCCTGATATTTGCTTACAAAGGAATAGATAAGGAGAAGGATTATGTGCCTGTTTCCACCTCCATCTATCCTGATTATTACAACAATTATTACGGCTATTACAATTGGAATTATCCGTTCTATGGTCCTGGTTACAATGTGGTTACATCGGGTGGCTACTGGACCACAACAACGGTTATCAACCTGACAGCCAACCTCTATGGCAATAAAAAAGACGAGTTGCTTTGGACTGCACAAGTAAGCATCACCGATCCGGAATATGTTGACACATCGTCCACCGAAATTGCCAAGAGCGTTTACAGGGATTGGCTGAAAAGCGATATCCTGAAATTCAAATAAGGACAAAATCCTGGTCCCGTTGTACCGGTTTGAATCCCGCATCCCGGATCGCCTCCCGGATCCCCGCTGCATCAAAGGTGTTTAAGGCTCCTGCTACAGAAACAACATTCTCTTCTATCATGATACTGCCGAAATCATTGGCACCGGCATGGAGAGCCAGTTGAGCGGTCTCTTTTCCTACCGTAAGCCAGGATGCCTGGATATATGGGATATTTGGAAGCATTATCCGGCTGATTGCGATCATACGGATATACTCTTCCGGTGTAACCTTGTTGGTAATCCCGGATTGCAAACGCAATTGGGTGTTTTCATCCTGGAAAGGCCAGGGGACGAAATTCAGAAATCCTTTATGGCCGGGAGGTTTTTCCGACTGAAGGGTTCGCAAGGCAATGAGATGTTCCAGCCGCTCTTCGATGGTTTCGATATGACCAAACATCATGGTAGCTGAAGTTGTAAGGTTCAATTCATGAGCTGCCCGCATCACCTCCAGCCACTCCAGGGTACTGCATTTGACGGGGGATAGTTTCTGTCTGATCCGGTCAACCAGGATCTCGGCTCCGGCTCCGGGCAGACTGCTCAGGCCGGCCTCTACCAGGTGGTTCAACACCTCTTTGTACGAGAGCTTCTCCATTCTGGCCAGATGAACGATCTCGGGAGGACCCAGGGCATGTAAACGGAGTGTAGGATAATGTTGCTTCAGATCGCGGAAAAGCTGCAGATAAAAACTGAGCCCGAGTTTAGGGTGCATACCCCCCTGGAGCAGAAGCTGGTTGCCTCCCAGTTTCTGCATCTCGTCGATCTTTTGAATATAGTCGTGAATCGTTGTGATATAGGCATCGTCGCTTCTGGAAGTCCGGTAAAAATTACAAAACTTACATCCGGATAAGCAGATATTGGTGATATTGACATTCCGGTCAATAATCCACGATACCAACTTTTCGGAGTGTTGTTTCATCCTCAGGGAATGGCCAAGCGTCATCATACCCGACAATGGCAAGTCAATGAATAACTTGAATCCCTCATGGGCATCAAGAAATTCCATGGCCAGCGCCTTCTCGACGATCTTATTAAGACTCAACATTCCCCGCTGTTTTTTTTCTAACTTTGCAAGCTTCAGTGCTCAAAAGTAAGAAAAAAGATGTACCCAAAAATCATAGTCCAAACCGAACTCAAAACAGGTGATAACCTGATCCTGCTCACGAAATCTCTCCAGGCACTCCCTGAAAGACTAATTTCAGGCCCTGAGATGAAGTTCATCAAAGAACAACACAAGATAAAGGTGGAGATGATCCCCTTTAACAGGCTGGATCACTGGGTGGTGATTCAGTTTATCCCGGAAGAGAAAGAGGCGAACCAACGAAGGGAGAAGTGCCGGCTGGCGGGAGATAAGATTCAGCTCTTCCTCAACGAGCATAAAGTTAATCAGGTAACCCTCTGCGATGTTGATTCAGATGAAGGTGAAACGATGGCTCTCCTGGAGGGGATGGCTCTGGGCACTTACCAGTTCTTCAAATACAAAACCGATAAAAAGGGGGTGAATACGCTGAAAAAGATCTCCCTAAACAGCAAAAAGATTGGGAAAAAGACATTGACTGAATTTAATGCAATCCTGAATGGGGTTGATTTTGCACGCGACCTGGTCAATGAGCCAAACTCTTATTTGACAGCCACAACATTTGCAAACGAAATTGAATCCATGGCAGTGAAGGCAGGGATCACAGTGGAGTTGTTGAGCAAAAAAAAGTTGGAAGCCCTGCAGATGGGAGGTTTACTTGGTGTAAACAAGGGCAGTCATGAGCCTCCGGTTTTCATCATCCTGGAGTACAAACCCAGCCGTCACAGGAACAAACAACCCATTGTCCTGGTGGGGAAAGGCATTGTGTACGATACAGGTGGGATGAACCTGAAAACAGAATCTCACATGGAGAACATGAAGACGGATATGGCAGGTGGTGCGGCTGTGGCAGGAACACTACTGGCTGTAGCCGGGGCAAAGTTGCCTCTTCATATGATTGGCCTGATTCCTGCCACTGATAACCGGCCGGGACCCAGAGCGATCGTCTCCGGAGACATTCTCCGGATGCACAATGGGATGACCGTTGAGGTGATCAATACGGATGCAGAGGGACGGCTAATTCTGGCCGATGCCCTGAGCTATGCGAAACGATACGATCCGGAACTGGTCATCGATCTAGCTACACTTACCGGCTCGGCCGTCAGGGCTATTGGGAAGCGGGCAATCGCCGGCATGCAGTCGGATGCAAAAAAGGAGTTTGACCGGCTGAGTTCAAGTGGCGCTGAAGTGTATGAACGGATAGTTGAACTCCCACTTTGGGATGACTATGGCGAAGAGATCAAATCGGATCTTGCAGACATTAAAAACCTTGGCGGCCCTGAAGCCGGAGCTATCACGGCCGGAAAATTCCTCCAGAAATTTACCAGTTACCCATACATCCATCTTGATATAGCCGGCCCTTCTTTCCTCGACAAACGGGATTCTTACCGTGGACAGGGAGCAACCGGTGTAGGGGTAAGACTTCTTATGGGGTTTTTCAAACAGAAAACAAGTTAGTTTCGAGTTGCGAATTTCAAATTTCAAATTAATGTTTCACTAAATTTACCACATCACCACATCACCACATCACCACATCACCACATCAGAATTATGGAACCAACTCAAGACATAGAATCACGGATTCGAATCGGCATCTCGCATGGCGATATCAACGGCATCAGCTACGAGGTGATTATCAAAACCTTTCAGGATCAACGCCTTTTTGAAAACTATACTGTGATCCTTTACGGCTCTTCCAAAGTGGCTTCTTACTACAAGAAACTAATGGATATCAACGACCTGAATTTCAATATCATCAAAAAAGCTGATCAGGCACACCAACGGAAACCGAATATCATTAATGTAATTGAAGAAGAGGTTAGGATCGACATGGGTACTGTCACCACAGTCGCCGGCGAACTTGCCTTTAAAGCGCTGGAGTTGGCAATGGATGATTTGCTGAATGGTCAGATCGACGTTTTACTTACAGCACCGATCAGCAAAAAGAACATCCAGTCTGATAATTTCAACTTCCCGGGTCACACTGAATATCTGGCTCACCGTTGTAATGTGGACGATTCACTCATGTTGATGGTGAACCGCGACTTCAGGATTGGTGTGGTTACCGGGCATATTCCCCTTTCAAAGGTGCCGGAAGCGCTTTCAACTGATCTGATCCTAAGGAAAATCAAGATCCTGAACGAATCTCTGAAAAAAGATTTCAATATCTTCAAACCAAAGATCGCGGTGTTTGCATTGAACCCACATGCAGGAGATGAAGGTTTGATCGGTGATGAAGACCAACGGATCATCAAGCCTGCTATTGATGAGGCTTTTGCTAACGGCATCCTGGCCTTCGGTCCATATCCCGCCGATGGATTCCTGGGCTCTTCCAACTTCCGGAAGTTTGATGGGATATTGGCAATGTACCACGACCAGGGGATGATTCCGTTCAAGCTGATGTCATTTGATGAAGGAGTGAACTTTACGGCTGGCTTACCGGTTGTCAGAACCTCACCTGCCCATGGAACAGCATTCGATATTACCGGCAAGAACGAAGCCAACCCTCAGGCATTCCGGAATGCACTTTTTCAGGGTTGTGATATTTTTACTAACCGTATGCAGTATAAAGAATTGCTGAGTAATGCGATGAAGTCTCCAAATCAGGCAAACGAAGGCAGCTCCGAATGAACCAACCCCGGTATACAGCCACATCCATTGCTGAGATCGTTGATGGAGAACTTCACGTCAGCGGTATTACGGATCAGGAGGTTGGATCCACTGAGTTGGGGGGAGAGTATTCCTGTCGCAGCGATATTCCGGTTCAGGATCTGTTGATTGACAGTCGCCGGATGGTTCATCCCGCCGGCATCATGTTTATTGCACTTGTGAGCGACCGCAATGACGGACACCGATACATCCCGGAACTTGTAGAGAGGGGGGTGGAGTGTTTTTTAGTGAGCAGTTGGCAGTTGGCAGTTGGCAGTAAGGGTCCAGTTTTCATCGTGGTTCCCGACACCCTTGCAGCTCTTCAGAAACTTGCTGCACATCACCGGAACCAGTTTTCCTATCCTGTTGTCGGCATCACAGGTAGCAACGGAAAAACCATTGTCAAGGAGTGGCTGTACCAGCTGCTTTCACCTGATCTGGATGTGATCCGCAGTCCAAAGAGCTTTAATTCTCAAATTGGGGTACCACTCTCTGTCTGGAATATGAATGACCGGCACGACCTTGCTATCATTGAAGCGGGAATATCTGAAACCGGAGAGATGGAGAAACTTGAACAGGTGATCCGACCTGACATTGGCATATTTACAACCATTGGTCCGGCTCATGCTGCCTGTTTTTCAGGAGAAGCAGAGAAAATCGACGAAAAATTAAAGCTGTTCCGTCATACCGAAGTACTAATCTACCGGTCGGATTACACGCTTATCACTGAACGGCTTCAGGCTTCAGATGACTATACCCAACTTAAGAGATTCACATGGGGAACTCATGAGGGAGATGATCTCAGAATAACCGGCATCTTTCAGGAGGCTGAACATAGCGTTATCAAAGGCATCTTCAAGGGAACTGAAACCGAAATTACTATCCCTTTTACCGACGAAGCCTCTATTGAAAATGCGATTCACTGCTGGGCGCTTATTGAGGTTCAAGGTTACCGACTGCCCCTAAATCCCCTGAAGGGGACTTACTCTGCTTCGCAGTTTTATCCTCCCGCAGGGAGGAGTAAGCCCCCTTCAGGGGGTTTGGGGGTTCTCCCGGAGGGAGTCCCTTCCGGGGATTTAGGGGTTCAATCGCGTATCGCTGAACGCTTCGCCAACCTGGTCCCAATCGCCATGCGACTCGAGCTTAAAGACGCTATCAACAATTGTTCACTGATCAACGATAGCTACAACGCCGACATCAACTCGCTTGGAATTGCTTTGGATTTCCTTACTCAGCAAAAGCAGCATCCAAAGAGGACTGTCATTCTCTCCGACATAATCCAAACCGGAAGGAAACCGGAAGAGTTTTACGAAGAGGTAGCCAGCATCATCAAATCACGAAAGATCGACAGGATTATCGGTATCGGGGAAGAAATCTCAGGATTCCGGGATAAATTTCCCATGCAAAAGGCCTTCTACAGGAATACCGGGGAATTTCTGCAGTACGTTCCGCTATCTTCCTTCCACAACGAAACGATCCTACTGAAAGGGGCACGGGTATTCGGATTTGAACGTATCAGTCAGGCCCTGCAGCAAAAAGCGCACGAAACCGTTCTGGAGATCAACCTGGATGCCATTGTTCACAACCTGAACTTTTTCAGGACAAAGCTGAAGCCGGGGGTGCAAACGATGGCAATGGTCAAAGCTTTCTCATATGGAAGCGGCAGTTTTGAGATCGCTAACCTGCTTCAGTTTCACCGGGTTGATTACCTGGCTGTTGCGTATGCCGATGAGGGGGTTGAGCTCCGGAAAGCGGGCATCACAATGCCTATCATGGTCATGAGTCCGGAAGAGCAGAGCCTGGAAGCACTCCTGACCTGGAATCTGGAACCTGAAATTTATAGTTTCCGTATCCTCCGGATGCTGGAAGAGGCCCTGAAACGGAGCGATGCATCTTCAGCTCAGGAGGTTATGATTCATGTCAAGCTTGATACCGGGATGCACCGGTTAGGGTTCTGTGAAAATGAGCTGGAAGAACTTACTTCGGTATTAAAAATGAATCAGCAACTCCGGATCAGGTCTGTTTTTTCTCACCTGGCTGCCAGTGATGACCCAAAGCAGGATGCATTCACCGGGGAGCAGTTTACACGTTTCCAGGAGATGAGCAGCAGGATAACCGGGGAGCTGAATTACCCGGTATTGCTCCATATCCTGAACTCAGCTGGGATCATCCGCTTTCCAGATATGCAACTGGATATGGTCAGGCTCGGAATAGGATTGTATGGAATCGGTTATAACATGGATGAGCAAAAGCAGTTGCGGAATGTCAGCAGGTTACGTACTGTGGTCACACAGATTAAAAGAGTCGGAAAGGGGGAAACTGTTGGATACAACCGGAAAGGTATGGCAGAGAGGGATACAATAATTGCGATTGTACCGGTGGGCTATGCAGACGGATTGAACAGGCAGCTTGGCAACGGTCGTGGCAAGATGCTGCTCGGAGGAAAACCGGTCCCACTGATGGGCGATGTTTGCATGGACCTGTGCATGCTTGATATAACCGGGGTTGTAGAAGCAGGGATTGAGATACAAGAGGGGGACGAGGTGCTTGTATTCGGTGATGATCTCCCTGTTTCCTTGCTTTCAGATACTTTGCAAACGATCCCTTATGAGATCATGACCGGGATCTCCCGTCGTGTGAAACGGATCTATTATCATGAGTAATTGTAACATTTGACAGAAAGAACGTTAATTATGCAATTCAAGCGGATCGTTATTCTTTTCTCCCTGTTGTTGACCTCGGTCCTGGTCCTGGCACAGGATACCATTGTTGTTCAAACATTTGTATATGATTCCATCACGAAACGAAGGGGTATGTTTGAGTTTCCGGAAGGGGAGAGCTTCCGTAAGATCCTGATGTACCACAACCTGAAATGTGATCCACGTACCACCCACGACAACTATGATTGCGGGGAGTGGGATTACCTCACCTACAACACGGTTTATGATCATACCGGCGTTTATGACTCCACCCTTTACCATCAACCCAGCTTCACATTCATCAACAATATTTCGGTCGATTCGCTGTTAGAGCATTCAACTCCAGCTTACACCTTTTACAACAAGTTACACCGGGCGACCACTTACGGGGATACACTGTCGCTTAGTCAGGTCTTTATTGGTAATGGAGCAGGGTCATCTGCCGGAATTCTCAACACCCTGAATACAGATGGGCGAACCCAGTTTCTCTGGAGAGCGGATGAGCTGATTACAAACGGGTTGTCGGCAGGATACGTCACCGGAATGAAATTGCGGGTAGAGAGCCCGGGAACAGCTATCCGGCATCTGACCATCCGGATAAAAGAGGTGACGGTTGATACCATTACACCCGACACCCTTTTCAACGGTTTTCAGCAGGTATATTACAACGGATACCAGATGCCGGATACCGGGTGGGTTGACTTTCCGTTCTATGCCCCTTTTGACTGGGATGGCACTTCCAATATCCTGGTCGATATTTCATTTGAACAATACGAAACAGGAACACCTACTGCACTTTACACAGATGATCCGGGATTCGATTGCGGAATAACCACCGGGCCCAATTTTGCTATTGACCTCGATGGTGAAATGGATTTCGTGAAGGTACCTTCAGACGTTTACTTCCATGGTAATTTTACCTTTGAAACATGGTTCCTCAAACGAAATAACAACACATGGAGCCGGGTGTTTGATTTCGGGAACGGTCCTGGCCAGAACAATATCATAGTCACCTTCTCCCAGAATACCACAGGAAAACTCTCCGTTCATGTAAATAATGAGAATGGGATCTCAAGGAGTATTGCTACTCCTGAACCACTCCCGCTGAACGAATGGATCCATGTTGCAGTTAGCATGTCGATGAACCGGATCGCCTGGATGTATATCAACGGGGAGTTTATCCTGGTGGCTCCGCTGCAGGATCCCGACAGCGTGGTTCGTACGATCAACTATATTGGCAAAAGCAACTGGTCGAGTGATAAGTATGCTGATGCCTTGATCGATGAACTCAGGATCTATGAAGGATCCAGAGAGGCTGCGGAAATCAGGAACGACATGCGGCATGCCGTTTCCGATCCTCAGAATGAACCGAACCTTCTGCTCTGTTATACGTTTAATGATGCTGTGGGAACTGTAGTCACCGACCACTCCTCATATGCCCACCACGGAACATGTTACGGACTCCCCTCATGGCAACGGATCCCCGGACCCGATCTCCATGGAGATTTTACCCAAAACAACGATCGCCCTCAGATTGTTTTCGAACAGCTCGAAACCACAGACCTGGTTATTGACACTATCATCGTAACCGATTCATTAGCCCAGGCTCCCGTGCAGATCGTCCTTTTCGAAAACCAGGAAGATCCCACTATCCCTACAGATACTCTTAACGTATACCGGGCCGGCAACAGTTATGTATATCAGGAGGGTGTTGTGGTGGATACGGTATGGTTCGATTACGAATCGATCCGGTACAAAGAGATGATCCCTTACTACGGGGAACCTTTTGAGATTTTGGAGCCTTACGAGATCGGACGGTATATTACTCCCTACGGAATCGGATTGAGCCTGGGACAGGCAGGATTTACCTGGATTTATGATGTCACAGACTATGCTCCCTTGCTTCGGGGAATGGTGGATCTTAGCGCCGGGAATCAACAGGAACTGATTGATCTGAAGTTCGTCATGATCAAGGGAACTCCGCCCCGTGATATATTGAAGATGGACAGGATCTGGGGCCCAAGAAAGTCTTACTCTTACAAGAACCTGGCGGCAGACACATCACTGAAGGCTCAAACCATCAATTTGATCGGCAACGCAACCCAGCTCAGGGTACGTGCCCGTTTGACCGGCCACGGTCATAATTCCAATACCGGCAATTACCCCCATTGCTGCGAGTGGAAAGACAATACCCATTACTTGTTTGTGAACGGGGAAGAGGTTTCGGCCTGGCATATCTTCCAGTATCACGATTGCGGATTGAATGCCGTTTACCCCCAGGGTGGTACCTGGCCGGGAGCACGTGAAGGATGGTGCCCGGGCGACCTGGTGAAGGTACATGATGTGGAGATCGCACCCACCGGTCCTGGCGATTCAATAACCCTCGATTACAGCATCACCCCGGTTCCGGTGAACAACCTGGGGATGGGGAACGGGAATTACGTGGTGGATATGATGTTGTTTCAGTATGGCGATTCCCATTTTGGGACCGATGCAGAGGCTTATGAAGTGATCATGCCTACAATCTATGAATACTACTCACGAGTAAATCCCACCTGTACTGATCCTACCGTGGTGTTCAGGAACAACGGTACCGCTCCGCTATCCTCTCTCACATTCAACTACGGCGTATCAGGTGGAGAACAGCAGTCTTTCACCTGGGAAGGGAATCTCCTGCCCAATCTCCTGGATACGGTTGTGTTACCAGTTCCAGGTGGCTTTTTCTGGTTCGGCGATACTGTGAAACAGTTCCAGGTTTGTCTGTCGGATCCTAATGGTATGCCCGACGAATATCCCGAAAACGATTGTTACCGGACAACCTATGTTATGCCCGACATGTATGACGAAACTATCGTATTGAAACTGAAGACCAACAAACAACCATGGCGTTTTAGCCTCAACGTTACCGACATAGCGGGGAATGTCATCCTCAGTAGGACTGATATGGCCAAAGACAGCCTATACACCGATACATTGAATATCCCGAACGGATGTTATACAATCACTCTCATTGATGATGAGGATATGGGGCTCTCTTACTGGGCATATACCCAACAGGGAAGTGGTTCATTCAAAATCTACAACCTCGACGATGACTTGTTGAAATACTTTCAACCGGAATTCGGCAGGATGATCCGGTACAGTTTCCTGCAGGGGGACATCAGTTACATCGCCGAGCCAAACCTGGATCAGAGCCTGCTGGTTTACCCCAACCCGGCCTACGACAAACTGCACATCCGGTCTGAGACCTGGTCGGGTAAATTGCATGTCCGTTTAATTGACATGAAGGGCGAGGAGATGTACATGAAGGAGATAGACAGTAGCGGGGTGCAAGAGTTTATCCTGCCTGTTGTGGATTTTAAACCAGGACTTTACCTGATCATCGTGACTGATGACAAACGAACACAAACACAGAAAATCATTATACAGTAACAATGAACCAAAAATTATCCATCCTGATCCCGGCATACAATGAGGAGAAGACCATCACCTCGATCCTGGACAGGGTCGTTTCCGTACAGTTGCCCGACGGTCTTGAAAGAGAAATAATCATCATCAATGATGCCTCGACGGATGGGACAGAGGAGATCGTGAAAGGGTATATCGAAAAGTTGGCAGTTGGCAGTGGGCAGTTGGCAGAAGAGAGCCATGAGGCACAAGGCATGAGCCATGAGGAAGAGGCACAGGGCACAGAGCACAGGGCTCAGGGACCTAAGGACAAAAAAATATCCAGCATCCAGCATCCAGCATCCAGTATCCAGTATCCAGTGATCCAGTTATCCAGTAATCCGGAAACAAAGATCTTCCTCCATTCACTATCTGAAAACAGGGGCAAAGGCGCTGCGATCCACAAAGGTATTGAACTGGCTACCGGCGATTTTATCCTGATCCAGGATGCCGACCTCGAGTATGATCCGCATGAGTATCCCATCCTGTTAGGGCCTATATTGAAAGGGGTTGCGGATGTGGTTTATGGTTCGAGATTCGCAGGAGGGCAACCACACCGGATACTCTTTTTCTGGCACTCCATCGGGAATAAGATCCTCACATTTCTTTCAAACATGTTTACAAACCTTAACCTGACCGACATGGAGACCTGCTATAAGCTCTTTCGTGCCGAATTTCTGAAGCAGATCCATTTCAAGGAGAACAGGTTTGGGTTTGAGCCTGAGGTCACCTCCAAAATTGCCCGTTTCCAGGGAATCCGGATCTATGAAGTAGGGATCTCATACTACGGAAGAACTTACGAGGAGGGAAAAAAGATCAGGATGAAGGATGCTCTCAGGGCTGTGTATTGCCTGATTAAGTACAACATATTCGACAGAAGATATAGGAAACAGTGATCTATTAGAAACTTTATGCATAAAAAACGAAGCCGGGTTTCACTTATTGTTTTCTTTTTACTGGCTGTATGTATCGTTTATGGCAGATTGCTGCTTCCACGGTGGCTGACCTTTGATCATCTCTCCATTTTATCCTGGGATGTGTTTGGTTACTACCTATACCTTCCAGCTCAATTTATCTACAACGATATCGGGATCACCGATTTCAGCTGGATGCAAAAGATCCTTGACCAGTATGCTCCAACCATTGGCTTCTACCAGGCTTATATGGGACCGGAGGGGGAGTATATCATGAAATACCCGATGGGGATGGCCATACTTTTTGCTCCGTTCTTTTTCCTGGCTCATTTTCTTTCCGGACAGTTTGGTTACCCGGCGGATGGTTTTTCAATACTTTACCAGGCATCTGTTGCACTTGGATGTGTGCTTTATGCCATTATCGGGATCTGGTTCCTGAGGAAGATTTTACTTCGCTACTTTTCCGATGCAGTGACCACGATCGTGATGATCCTGCTGGTGGTTGGGACAAACTATTTCCAACTGGTGGCATACGATAGCGCATTGGTTCACAACTCCCTGTTTACCATTTATACCCTTATTATCTGGTTTACTATCCAGTGGCATGACAATCCGAAACTCAGATATGCTTTTCTAATTGGACTTTTTGTTGGTCTCGCAGCCCTTGTCAGGCCTACGGAGATCATCAGCGCACTAATTCCAATTCTATGGGGAATTCATAACAAGGAGAGCTGGCAGTCAAAATGGAAACTGGTCACAGATCACAGGATACAGATTGGTATCATGATCCTTATGACCATTTTGATTGGATCGATTCAACTGATCTACTGGAAAATTCATGCCGGGACCTTTCTCTACTACAGCTATGAGGAGGGTGAACGACTGAAGTTCCTGGCCCCCTATATCATGTTTGTACTCTTATCCTGGAAGAAAGGGTGGCTGATCTATGCGCCCATGATGTTCTTTCCGTTAATCGGCTTCATCTTTCTCTTCAAACGAAACAAGGAGATCTTCTGGGCCGCATTTATCTTCTTTGCTGTGAACTTGCTGATCATATCCTCCTGGACCACCTGGTGGTATGGCGGTAGCCTCGGTCAGCGCTCATTGATGCAATCCTATGCCTTAATGGTATTGCCGTTCGGTGCCTTCATCGTCTGGATTTTAAAGCGACGATGGTGGCTCCAGGTACCTTTTGTCGCTATCGCTGTCTTCTTTATCTGGCTGAATCTTTTCCAAACCTGGCAGTATATGACCTGGATCATCGACCCGTCGCGCATGACACGGGAGTACTATATGGCTGTTTTCGGAAGGACGAGTGTGCCCGGGGAGGCGCAAAAATACCTGGAGCAGGTGGAGAATTTCGACCGCGAGTTCATGGATGACGGGAATGAGTATGAAAAACGAACGCTTGCGTTTTTCAACTTTGAATATGAGGGGGCCGACCGGGATGTTAACCTGACCATGGATACAGCCGTTTCGGGCACCCATGCTTTTCTGATGGATTCCGTTAAAGAATTTTCTCCCGGACTGAATATGGTTTATCACAGTGCATCACCAAAAGAGGGATCCTGGATTCGGGCTCATGTCTCAATCTTCCCGATCTCCGACATGAAAGAGAGACCCGCCAGCCTGGTGATCACGATGGCGAACAAGGAGGGCAGTTATAAGTATAAATTGATTGACCTTGAAAAGGACTCCTTAGTGCCTGGGACGTGGAATGAAATAATCATGGATTATGAGATCCCATATGTTGAGGATCCTGAAGATGTGATAAAAGTTTATATCTGGAACCGGGGGAAAGGCCTGTTTTATATGGACGATTTGCAAATCGAACTCCTTGAGCCGCGGAAGCATTAATATGATTATTTGAGCCCGATCATGGTGAATAAAAGCAACAAAACCTTCTCCTGGGTATTTTTTCTGGGGATTTTTATATTATCACTCTGGCTTACTTTTTTTCTGCATAAACCGGAACATAATTTATCCTGGAAAGGTGCGATATGGGCTGATAAAGCAGGCTACTACATCTATCTTCCGGCCACTTTTCTCTATCAGTTTGATGTTAATAAAGCTCCTCCAGGTATTGTTGATAAAACCGGCGGTGGGTTTCTCCTTGATGAAAACAGGAACAAGATCTATACTAAATATACCTACGGAGTGGCATTACTCCTCTCCCCTTTTTTCCTTCTTACACATGGGATCGCCCTCCTCTTCAATATCCCGGAACTGGGGGGATTCTCACTCTTGTACCAGAACATGGTCAACCTTGTCGCAGTGATTTACCTTCTCCTGGGTTTACTTTTATTGAAAATTGTCCTTTCAAGGTATTTCAATTCCCGGGTGCAGTATTTCGTGTTGTTCCTGGTTTATTTTGGGACCAACCTGTTATATTACACAGTTGATGAAACACTGATGTCACATGTCTATTCTTTCTTCCTCTTCTCACTCTATCTGTTTGCGCTAATAAGGTTTCTGGAGACGAAAAAATATATCTATTTTCTCCTGATCGCATTTAGTGTTGCGCTGGTTGTGGTAATCAGACCGATAAATGTGATTATTCTTTCTTTACTGATATTTTGGGATGTGACTGGCTGGAAACAATTCCTGAAACGTGTTTTGTTATGGCTTCAACCCAGGCACCTTATTCCCTTTATCCTGATTTTCATTCTATGTATTCTTCCACAGGTCTTTTATTGGCATTATCTTACAGACAATTATATATATTACTCCTATGGCGCCGAAGGCTTTTCACACTGGCTCAATCCCAGGGTAGCCGAAGTATGGTTCTCTCCGTTGAATGGTTTATTTCTCTATACTCCCCTTACAATAGTTATGGCAGCAGGGATGGTCTTTATGATGATTAAGAAAAATAATAACGGCGTACTTCTTGTCATCATATTTATTACAGTCACATACCTTTGCGCTTCCTGGCAAACATGGTATTTCGGATGTAGTTTTGGGCAACGGGCCTTTGTGGAGTATTTTGTCCTTTTCAGTATTCCTATCGGTTTTGTTATCCAAAAAGGGATGCAACAACGGTTTTTAGGTCTGAAGATTATCGGGCTCCTGTTATTATTGAGCATGGTGTATTTTAATATCAGGATGACGTTGATTTATGAGAAATGCTTCTTTGGGGCTTCCTGGGATTGGGATAGGTATAAAAAGCAGATCTTTCAAGCTGGTCTGCTTCCCGGCACTTACGTAAGAACTCTTTTAATTCAGGATTTTGAGAATCAGGATTTTATCCCGGATGATCCAAGATCTTCAGAATTTTTTCATTCAGGATCCTTTTCAGGAACATTTCTCCCATCTAATCCTATCTCCGGACAGTTAGAAATTTATCTGTATGATATCGGGGCTACCACACCCGATACGTTACGGATTAGCTTTTGGGCCTATAAACCACTTCTTTTATCCACACAAACTGACCTTGAATGTTTCCTGATTCATGAAAAAGACACACTATTTCAGAAAAGAATTCCGATTGATGTGCAAATTAGAGGTCTGGATGAGTGGTGTAAGGTCCAATCTCTGATCGCATTACCTGAATTAGATCAATGGGATGCCAGGATTTTCATTCAATTCCGGAACAAGAGTGGGAAGCCTCTTTTCCTGGATGATATTTATGTTGAAATTATGAAATAAATACCAAATTCTTACTGCCTTTTAACAAGCAACCGTCCATTCCCGAAATTTTTGACTCTCTTAAATTCCGGTGTCAGCAGTTCCAGATCAGATTCCATAATATAATAATATTCGACGTCCGTTTCTTTATTAATGTTTTTATTATATGGATATAATGTTAACCAGGGAGTCTTTCCAGTGTGATGGTAGAAGGTGAAAGATGGATGAAAGTACCAATTCGTACAAAGAGTGATTTTTTCTTTCGAATCAGCAGAGGAGTCCTTCAGGTATTCTATTACTTCCAGTGTATTTTCATCATAATTCCATTCTTTCACACTCCTGGGATTGTATGTGCTGATCATGTACCAGATAACAATACCCGGGATGGCAATTGCCAGGAAATAGGTGACGATCTTGTTATTAAAATCATCAATCTCTGCCAACAGACTAACCAACAGGATACTAAATAACGGGTAGAAAAATAGAGCAGTACGTCCACTGAGATTGGGTGTATTCGTAATGGCACATTGGATAATGTTCACGGTTACAGTTAAACACAAAGAAAGAAAAGCAATTGTAATTGGCCTTTTAAAATTATCCCAGGACCAACCTGTTTTGATAAATCGCCATATGATTACGGCAATACTTATGAATAAGAGTATTAAAACCGATATAACCAGTGCATCCGAAGAGATCCATTTTGGAAATCCGTCGGTGTAACGCCAGTTCTCTGCCAGTGAGTAAAGTGTATCCCGGTAAAACCCTTTTGAGGTCCAGTATATGAACTGGTTTGTTGAAGTCATTTTATGCAATGGTGTAATAATCAATGCAAAATATCCGACGGATACAATGGCCAACACCCCCAGTCTTTTTAGAACCTGACTTAGGAGTCCCCAATATTTATGTAGAAAATAGATTCCGCATAATCCTGTAATAGTGATCCAGAATACCAGCAGGGTAAAATTTGCATAGCTTGCCAGGATTGCCATAACACATGCGAGCCAGATGTGTGTATCACGGTTTTTATTGAACCCATACATCAGGAAGCATACTGAGGTGGTTGCCATGGCGGATCCCATCCCATATCCCCTGCATAAACTAAAGAAATCCAGCAGATATGAATTCCCGATAAACAGGAAAACGGCGGCAAGAATCAATACGCTGTTTCGTTTAAATTGCAACCGGATGATGAAATAGGCTGCAACAACATAGCCAATAAAGGAAAGTAAATTCGGCAGACGGACAACCCACTGCTCTTTGCCAAACAGAATAATAAAAAACTTTGTCCACAGTGTATTGAGAATGTGATTATTAGGCCAGTTGTCCGGGTACATCATGATTTCCCAGGCACTATAATTAAAGTAGTACAACGTGGTTGCACACTCATCATGTGTGATGGGGATATGAATTATTTTGTATAGTATGGATATGAAAACCACTCCAAAAATTATCCAAAGCCCGGTATAGTTTAACTTATTCATCGCCCATGTAAAATTAGTATTATTGCATAATTAAACTTCAAAAATGTGATTTTTAGTGCCAGGTTTATATCTGGAAGTAAATTATAAACCGGAGATGGTAAAAAAGGTTCTCATTCTATTTGTTGTTCTAATACTGGCCCTCCCAACTATTCAGTGGAACTTCCATCCCATCTCCTCCTTGGAATTGAAGGGCTATTTTTTGCCCTCAGAAATTGCAAAATTTTCGGCAGAGAACTGGTTTGACGGGATATATCAGCAACAGTTGAGCAAAAATATCGAAGATTCGGTGGGCTTTCGCAGCGATTTCGTCAGGCTATATACACAGCTTGATTTCAGCCTGTTCGGACTCTCTCATGCCAACTCCATCGGCATCGGGAAAAGCCACTACCTCTTTTATTTGGAGGGGATCGATAATTATACCGGAAAAAACAGATTACCCCCTGGTTTCATTGAGGCCCGCGTAAAGCAATACCGTAAATTGCAAACCTATTTACTGGAAAAATATGGAATCCACTTTCTATTGATCATTACTCCCGATAAAGCACAGTTCTATCCTGAGTATATTCCCGACAGGTTTCTCCGGAACTCCAAAGGCCCGGTCAATTACTCATCTTACATCCGGGAACTGGATAAGACAGGCGCTCAGTACATCGATTTCAACCAATATTTTCTGGCGATGAAAGATACCTCCTCGCTCGAACTCTACCCTAAAAACGGATCTCACTGGAGTTCGTTAGGAGCGCTCTATGCCTTTGACTCACTAAGCAGGTATCTGGCTCAAAAACATGGAATAAATATTCCGGTCAGAGTTGTTGACACCATCTTGATTACGAATGAGTTAAGAGGAAACGACGGAGATCTTTCAAGAACTATGAATCTGATATGGGAGCCGCCTCATCCTGCCATGAGTTATGCTGATTATCATTTCAGCGAACCTGAAGGAACGGTAAAACCCCGGGCTCTGTTTGTCGGAGATAGCTTCTACTGGCAGTGGAAAGATCCATTCGTAATTGACAATACATTTGAAGCTCCATATTTCTGGTATTACAGCACAACATTATACCCTGATAGCCGGAAGATATATACCAGTACTTTCGATCTCGATTTCAGGGAACATGTGTTGAACCAGGAGATCATCATTCTGATTCAGTCGATGGCAGGAAGTTGCCATCTTGGGTATGGATTCCTGGAACGTGCCTGTGCCGAACTTTTTTATCCCGAAATGATTGCCGAATATGAGGATGTCATTCGCACAAATCCGGAATGGTTAAAAAATATTGAAGAGAAAGCGAAGAGCCTTGGAGAACCGGTTGCCAGGGTCATATACAGAGAGGCTGTATATTTTGTAAACAGAAAAGTTGAAAACCAAAAATAGAAGACTATGATATTCAGCACCAGTCTTTTCTTACTCTACTTCCTCCCGGCATTCCTGATCTGCTATTTCCTGCTGGCACTGATCCCGAAAAGCTGGCCAAAAAATCTGTTTCTTTTACTGGTCAGCATTTGCTTTTACGCCTGGGGAGCTCCGCTGTTTGTATTTGTGGTGATCGGTTCCATTTTGGCCGATTTCTTCCTTATGAAAGGAGTGGCCGGAAGTGAAGGAGGTAAACGGAAGACACTTTTCTGGATCAGCATATTTCTGAACCTGGGGATGCTCCTCTATTTCAAATACATGAATTTCTTTGTAGACCAGTTTAATGACATCCTGAGTTTGTTTGGTACTCACCCGGCCGAATGGACTAAGATAGCTCTCCCAATCGGGATATCCTTCATCACCTTCCAGAAACTATCTTATACCTTCGATATCTATAAGAGAAGATATGCCGCAGTACCCCGTTTGCAGGATTATGCCTTGTACATCCTGATGTTTCCACAGCTTCTCTCCGGTCCCATTGTCAGGATAGGGCAGATCTATGATCAGATTCGTGACCGGAAAGCGCAGGAAAACTCAAACGAACGGTTGATCGGTTTCTATCGCTTTGTAATCGGACTGGCAAAAAAAGTGCTGATCGCCGATGTCCTGGGTGTTACAGTCAACGAAATCTTTGCACTGAACTCACTGGAACTATCATCCAGCCTTGCCTGGGTGGGTGCGATCGCGTATACCTTTCAGATCTATTTCGACTTTTCCGGATATACAGATATGGCAATCGGCCTGGCAAAAATGGCAGGGTTCCGGCTGCCCGAGAATTTCAACTTTCCCTATATCTCTACCAGCATTACAGAGTTCTGGAAACGGTGGCACATCACACTCTCCACCTGGTTGCGCGATTACCTTTTCCTCCCCATCGCCTATTCGACTTCACGGAAATTGCCAAAAGAACGTTACATGGGGATCCGTACGGATAAACTACTCTACATCTTTGCTGCTGCCGTCACGTTTCTTATCTGCGGGTTCTGGCATGGAGCCGCCTGGACCTTTATCTTCTGGGGAGGTTATATGGCCTTTTTCCTGATCCTAGATCGTCTCTTTCTGGTAAAATGGATGAAAAAAACGGGACGGATCCCGGCAATCATCCTCACATTTCTGTTCCTGGTAATCGGTTGGGTAATCTTCCGTTCGGAGAGTCTTGATTTTGCTTATTTCTATGTTCGCCGGATGTTTCTCTTTGTGGATATGCCAAATGATATATGGCTGAATTCCAAATTCTGGACCATGTTGACCATCGGCATCTTCTTCTCTTTTTGGGGGGGCTGGAAACAGATCGAACAGTGGAGTGAAAAGCTTTTTACCAAACCGAAGAGTGGTATTGTAATCCTTTTTGGGGTCCTGGCGATCCTGTTATTTATCCTGAGCGAGGCTACCATCACATCAACGGGATTCAGCCCGTTCATCTATTTCAGATTCTGAGTGTATACTGAATACAATGACTTATTATTTGTTTAAGAACATCGTTGAATCATGCGTTTTGCAAAACATCTTGTACTCTTACTGATCCTTCTCTTTTTGGTTCTGCCTTTCTTTCAGAGCCATCTACCTTTGGTACAGGAACAGAAGCTGGCCGGGTTTTTTAAACTGGCAGATCCACCCTCCTGGAACCTGTTTACATACCAAGAATGGTTTGCCGGGACATTTCAGGATCAGATCAGCCAAGGGTTAGAAGATCATATCGGATTCAGATCAACTCTCTTTCGCCTGCACAACGAATATGATTACAGGCTGTTTGGTATCACACATGCCCAGGGTTTCATCCAGGGAAAAGAGGGCTACCTGTTTGAAGAGGATTACATTCTTGAGTACACGGGCGACTATTTCATCGGAAAGAAAACGATAGATTACAAGTTGGAGAAACTACAGCAGGTTTACCGGCAACTCGAAAAAGCTGGTATCCCGTTTTTGCTTGTATTTGAGCCGGGGAAAGCCAGTTTTTTTCCGGAATATATTCCTGACCGGTATCATCCGGAGGATAAAACCATCTCAAATTACGATTATATTACCCATCGGGTGAATGAGTTGGGAATCCCATCCATGGATTTTAATCAATTATTTATTCAGATGAAAGATACCAGCCCCTATCCACTGTTCCCAAAATACGGCATGCACTGGAGTATCTATGGGGCAGTTGTAGCATCTGATACGATCAATAACTACCTGGAATTTATTTGTGAGACAAAGCTTCCAGAGATAGGAATCAGTAATATAGACGTTTCGGATTCACTGCGATGGACAGACAAAGATATTGGAGATATGCTGAACCTGATATTTCCCCTTCCGCCTGATACAATGGCTTATCCTGTACTTACGTTCGATTCTTCATCAGGTAAACAGCTTTCCGTACTGGTGATTGCCGACAGTTACTATGTGAACATCATCCATGATGTTTCCGGTCATATTTTCAAAAATCAGGAGTACTGGTATTACAACTCCAAATTGTATCCGCATATCATCGATGACGATAATCCGGTATATGTGGATAAACGTTTCCTGAAAGATAAATTGATGGAGTTTGATGTCATTCTCCTGATGGTTTCAGAGATCAATCTCCACTGTGGCTTCTGGAATTTTGCCGACGAAGCCTTCCAGGCTTTTTACCCCGACCACCAGGATCCGCCATGGTATCCTGATCAGAACAAAATACTCAACGAGCGGGATTGGTTCAGGTTCATGGTATCCAAGGCAAAGGAAAGCCATCTTACACTGGAGGATGTGATTATCAGGGATGCAAAATACATCTATCAATCCAAAAATCATTAAACTTGCATTATAATTATAATTAGGTGCCAGATGAGGATCTCTAAGATTTTACCGGTGTTTGTATTGGCAGCTTCCATGATCCCAGGTTTTTTAGCTGGTCAGGATGGGCCGGCTGCTCTGGGACTTGACCCGGAGGCATTGAGTCTGCAGGATCAGTTTGTTCTCTCAAATGTCCCGTTGCTGGAGCTGCCCGACAGCTACAAAGGCCCAAATGCTCCATTGGTTCCTATCTCTGTCGATAACTCCACTCAACCCTATTTCCGCTCGATTACCACACAATCAGGGTACGAATGCGGACAATCGGCAGGTGTCGCTTTCAACTTTACTTACGAAATAGACCGGTTACGCAACGTACCGGCAAGCAACACCGATTATCAATACCCTACTCATTTCGTGTGGAACTTCCTGAATAATGGCTATAATTATACCGGGTCCAGCTTTTTCGACTCCTGGGAGATCGTCAGAGCCTGTGGAACCATGAATGTGACAGATTATGGAGGAGCACTGAATACCGGCGGATATAAACGGTGGATCTCCGGGTATGATGCTTATTACAATGGGATGAACAACCGGCTCACTGCGGTCAAGGCCATTCGGGTAGACAATCCTGAAGGGCTTCAGACATTGAAATACTGGCTATGGGATCATTTGGAGGGATCAGCTGTTGGTGGGGTGGCCAATTTCTACGCCAAGTATTTCAGTTCGACCCCTTCGGTATTTCCAACCGGAACACCCGAGGCCGGAAAGTATGTGCAGACTTACTGGGGGCCAAGTCCTTCGCATGCCTGGACCATTTGCGGATACAACGACTCAGTCAGATACGACTACAACAACGATGGCCAGTATACAAACAATATCGACATCACAGGCGATGGATTGGTGGATATGCACGATTGGGAGAAAGGGGGATTGAAATTTGCCAATGGCTATGCAGGTACAGGATGGTGTAACCAGGGATTCTGCTACCTGATGTACAAAACACTGGCTGATAATATTGGTTATGGCGGCATCTGGGAACATACGGTATATGTGGTTGATGTCAAAGAGAGTTGTGACCCTCAACTTACCATGAAGATATCCCTGAAACACACTTCGCGCGATATGCTGAAAGTGACTGTCGGAATGTCTCCCAACCTGTCGGCAACAACCCCCGACTATGTATATGAATATCCTATTTTCAACAACCAGGGAGGAGCCTTCTACCTGCAGGGAGGAACTTCCGAAGCAGATAAAACAATTGAGTTTGGGCTTGATCTTGCACCGGTTCTAAGCAACCTGGTCTCCGGACAGATGGTCAAATATTTCCTGGAGGTCCAGGAGGATGACCCGGGAAACACATCTTCAGGTGAGATCATTGAGATGGCCCTGATAGATTATACCGGCAGCACACCTCAAACAATCGTCTGCCTATCCAATCATGTGCCCCTGCTCAATGATGACATCACACGTGTTTCGGTAAATTGGGGCCTTACATTCAACAAACCCTCTATTACCACCACTTCATTGCCTGTTGCCCAGATGTATCAACCCTATTCGTGTCAGCTATTCGCTGCAGGAGGGAGCTCTCCGTATCTCTGGGATGTAAAGCTTGATTACCCTGAGAACATAATCGCTGCGACGTTTCCGGAGGTAACTTCACAGCAGCTGGTTCCAACAAACAGCAATACAGGGTTTGCCATCAAGACGCTTGATTTTTCTTTTCCCTTCTACCAGAAGCTGGTCAACAAGCTCTATATCTATGCTGATGGCTTTATTGTGTTCGACGACAAACCATTTACATACCCTTACCTGGTTGATCCTAATTTGCTGTTCCGTCAAACTGCCATTCTCAGCCCTTTTATGACAGACCTGCGGTTGTATTATAACCTGGGCGATGGGATCTGGTATGAAGGTGATGCCAATTCGGCAACTATCAGGTGGAAGGCCTCTATAAATAACATGTCGGGATCCACAAGCCTCAATTTTGCTGTGAAAGTATACCGAAACGGATTGATCGAATATTATTACGGCGACATGATTTATCCTGTTGGTACCCAGTGGACAGGTGGCATGTCGGGCGGCGATAACAAAAACTACCAATATTCCCAGTTGCACAACGGGAGTTCAATTTCAACAAACACCAAAGACAACTTCGCTCCCTGCGGTTATCCGGTGGAAATGAAGCTGTCAGAAGATGGCCTGTTCAGCGGCATACCCCAATATCCTTATACCAACCAACAAATCAACTTCAGGGTTACTGATAACAACGGAATTGCCAATACGAAATTTTTATACTTCACAACCAACGGGTTGTTGTTTGATTATACTATAAATTCAGGGGGAGACAGCCTGGTAGAATACGGAGATACAGCCCTGATCTCATTCAGTCTGACTAATCTCGGGACACAACAGGTAACCGGAGCCAACACATGGATCACCGAATGGGATCCCTTTATCACCCTGATAGACAGCGTTCATTATGTTGGGACAATAGGAGGAGGCCAGACAGTGACATTCCCCGATGCATTCTCTTTCCGTGTATCGACTGATGTCCCCGATCACCATTCATTTAACATCATTTTTCATGAGATCTCCAACCAGCAAAACTTTGAAACCAGTATTGATCTGATAGCCTTTGCCCCGGAAATTGTTATTGGTAATGTTACTTTGGTTGATGGCGATAACGGTCGGCTGGATCCGGGTGAGACATCTGAGATGGTAGTTGATTTTGAAAATCACGGAGGCGCCAAAGTACTTAATTTACAGGCCGTTTTAAATTCCGGCGATTCACTCCTCACCATCGTACAGGGTTCGGGCACCATCCCGCTGCTTAAACCCGATTCAGCATACCAACTCTCATTCTCAATTGCAGCATCGCATCAGGCTCCCTTTGAGCATCTCTACCTGTTAGAGGCAGCGGTTACTGCCAACAACGGGTATTCAGGCAATGACAGTATCTGGCTGCTCTCCGGTGAGATTATTGAAGACTTTGAGACGGGTAACTTTGAGAAGTTCCCCTGGTACTTTGGTGGATTTGCCAATTGGAGCATTGACACCTTCCAACCTTATGAAGGAGAATATGCCATCAGTTCGGGATGGATATATGAAGATATGGAGACAGAAGTCATCATTACCCTGAATATTCTGGCTAACGGGGAAATCAGCTTCTGGAAAAGGGTCTCCTGCGAAGATGATCCGAACGGGACCGATTATGACTACCTGTCCTTTTTCATCGATGATCATGAGATGCAGAGATGGGACGGGGACATCCCATGGGAAGAGGTAAGTTTCCCGGTATCTAAAGGACACCATACCTTTAAATGGAGCTATCAAAAGGATAATTCACTCTCAGCATTCTATGACCGATGCTGGCTTGATTTCATCACCTTCCCACCTTTCGAGGGTGCGCTTCCCCAAATAGAGGTTAATCCTCTCTCTTTGTCGAAAAGCCTTGATCCCGGCCAGACCGGCACCGAAAATCTACAGATCACAAACAACGGGGGAGGCCTGCTTCACTATGCGCTGCAGGTGTTTGACACGGCCGCCGCCAAAAATCCGGAAACAGACAACCTGACCGGAACCGTCATCAGTTGTTCTTCATCCAGCCTGGTGCCAGGTGAGACATTCAACTGGTCGTTCACAGTAAATAATGCCAGTACCGACAATGAATACTTGAAACATATCCGGATGGATTTCCCTGAAGATGTCACAGTTACAGGAGCGACAAATTTCTCCGGAGGGTCACTGGGTGACCTGGTCTACGACGGGACAACCGGGAGCGGGATCTCCGCTAGCTGGCAGGGAGAGAGCGGAGGAGGTCTTGGCGTAATCAAACCGGGCGAGACAGCTACATCGGTGGTAAGCGGTACCATTGACCCGGGCAGTACATTTGATGCATTCATTGTTTACCTGGTGGAAGGTGATCTGGCAGGAGCAGATCCACACAGTACATCCGGGGATGTTCGGATCGCTAACGAAGGGATCTCAAACAGCTGGCTGAGTTTATCCGCCAATACAGGCAGCCTCTTACCGGGGGCTATCGACCAGGCGACTGTTAATTTTGATGCCGGATCGCTGGAACCGGGAGATTATTATTGCAATCTACTTGTGCGTGATCACTACAACAACATCACGGTAGTACCGGTCTTTATGCATGTTAACTGGCCGGTGTGGGTTCCCCGGGAAGAGGGCCAACACGGCGTGCTTACTTGCTATCCCAATCCATTCGACCGGCAAACAGTGATCAGCTATTCCCTTGACACGGATTCCCGGATACAGCTGGATATTTTCAACCTGCAGGGGGAGCATATCCGGAACCTGGTTCATGCCAGGCAAACACGGGGCGATTATCAAGTCACATGGGATCGGAATACCGGTGAAGGATCTTATGTAAAACCTGGTGTTTATTCTCTCAGGCTCACAACCGCCACACAAACACGAACAATTAAACTCATCCTGATCAGATAACAACACCTTATGAAGAAGAGAAAGAGATTGTTTATCATTCTCGGTTCGGCTGTTATTTTGCTGGTAATCCTGGCCGTAGCGGTGATCAAATATGTACCCTGGAATAAGCTGATGAAGGTTCCGTCATCCAACGAAGGGGCTTTCGCTCAACAGGACCCGATGCGGAATGTCGCTCCAAATTCGTTGAGTTTTGACTTTGAGGTAGATTCTGCACAGGACTTACCAAACGGGATCTACGAAGGAATTGCCCATTCCGGGAAATACTCGGCTAAGGCATTTGGAAAAAACAGCTTCTCCGTCAACGTGGTCCGGACTGCCGGGGAGATAGGACTGGAAAACCTGAATGCAATAGCCATGAGTGCGTGGGTATATGTCTTCCCCACCGACAACGAGGTGAACGGATCCCTGGTGTTTGCTGCAAACAACTCAGTTGGCGTCAATATTTGCTGGAAAGGAGTACACTTTACAGGGCCCATGATCCCCAAGGAACAATGGACAAAGGTTAGTGCTTACTTTAACCTCTCGGATGTCAGGCTTCGTCCGGATGACAATATTCAGCTATATTTCTGGAACAACAGCAGCACCGACCTGCTGGTCGATGATTTTTACTATGTATTTGGAGCTCCCCGTGATCGCATGGGCGATTCGGCCAGGGTAGATATGACAAAAGAGGAGGGTTACAGGTCGCAATTTAACTACCCT
>ERZ889078.791-NODE-791-length-27193-cov-27.869003_pt1 | contig 27193 bp, 28 predicted proteins | sample MGYA00521266_ERZ889078 | MGnify/ENA primary metagenome ERZ889078 (study PRJEB32303, sample SAMEA104408618) | aquatic metagenome | biome: Brackish water; feature: Pelagic; material: water | place: Baltic Sea | collected 2014-06-16T06:34:00 | depth 76,534 m ...
AAAATGTATATAACATACGGTTAACCGTATAAATTATTAAAGAAAAATTCTCTATCTAGATGGAAAATTGTACTGAACGAAGTATGGGGTTTGAGAATTGTGGGGATTTTAAGAACGCGGCGAAGCGTTCTTAGAGCGTTGAAGGATATCTTTTAGTAGTTTAGCAAATCGCCGTAGTCGTACTTGGAGAAATCCAAATAAATCCCGCCATTTTGTTTTATTACTCTGACGTCGCTATCGTAAGCGGCTAGAAATCGTTTCTTAATAACCTTTTTTTGATAAGGCTCCAAATCCAAGGTCTTCAAATACTCTTTCAATTCAATAATTTGATGAGCTTTTTTTTCCGTAGGCGTCGGCTTGTCTAGAGTTTCAACTTCGTGTATGGTGTGTTGTCTCTCCAGCCTCATCTGCGCGTTTATTAGTTCGAGTATATTTTTAAGCTGCTCGTCTTTCGCGCTGTACACTTGCTCGATTTTATTCATTTCGTCGCGCAACATTCGTTCTTTGTCATCTATGAGTTTGTCTATTTTCGCTTCGAGTTGAACTATTTTGTCTTTGAGCTGTTTATTTTCTTTTTGGTACAAGCCGAGAACCATCGCGACGGTGGTTTTTGGTTTCGCTAAAGCCGTTGACTCGACTTTCGATTTCTCTTCGCGTATTTCGCTGTGTTTATCGCTATCGTGGGAACTTTTTGTGACTATGACGTAGGTGGTTCCATTTTCTATAATATAGTTAAGTCTTTTCGCTCGAAGTTTGGAGGTGATCATTTCTTTGGACATTTTAAAATGTTTTGAGTATTCGTCGATTGTGAGTCTCATGCGTTTCCTTGTTGAATTGAATTAAAATTAATATTTGGGAGATTAATTATACCAGCTTTTCTAAGCCATATAAGTCGCCCCTTTTTTTCATGGCCATGCTTGTCGCGAAACGAATACGAATCCGAAAATTTAAACTCTCTTTGAGATAAAAGCGCCTCGAAATCTTTATGCGAGGCTATGAATTTTTTGAAACTTTCGTAACCCGCGTCAGAAACCATAACGGTGGAAATCGCGTAGTCTTTTATTTCCAAATATCGAGCGCAATCGTTAAGCCCGTCGCCAATATAGTTTTTATGGTCCAAAATGTCTATGAATTCGCTCACTTTTCCCGTGTGCGCCGCTATCCGAATTCCTTTGAAATAAGGGTATCTTTTGGATATATGCTCCGAAAAGTGGTTCAAGCTTAGCCCCAAAATCGCTCCATATCCTCGTAGCCTTGGGTTTAGCACGCAAAAAAAACCATCGCCGGTGGGGACGAATCCCAATATCATTTTTTCTAAGGACATATTTGAGTTGAACAGCATTTTAAGTATCATTTTTTTGTAACTTCTGGTTAAAAAACTTATGATTTCTAGTTGTCGTTCCGAATCGAGCGTGGAGAAGTCGATTATGTCGATAAGCACGATGTCGGTGAGAATAATTTTAGTCTTGGTGTCCGCCATATCGCGCAATCATCTCTTTTTGCGTAATTTTAGCGTAAATTGTTGGTCAAAATCATTGGATAAGGACATATGTAATATAATTTCAAAATTATATTACATGAGGAGTTTTTATGAGCAAAGGCATTTTAGATATTGTGAAACCTGGAGTTCTGTTCGGCGAGGACGTGCGAAAAGTTTACGAACTCGCCAAAGAGGTGGGTTTCGCCATTCCGGCCGTGAACGTTGTGAGCACGGATTCCATAAACGCGGTTCTTGAGGCCGCGGCGAAAGTGAATTCTCCAGTCATTATTCAGTTTAGCAATGGCGGCGCGTCTTATTTCGCCGGCAAAGGTCTTAGCAACGAGAATGAAAAAGCGGCTATCGTCGGAGCGGTGGCTGGCGCGAAGTACGTGCACGCTCTCGCGGAAGCTTATGGCGTCGCCGTTATTTTACATACGGACCACGCCGCTAAAAAACTTCTTCCTTGGATCGATGGACTTCTCGACGCGGGCGAGAAACACTTTAAACACACCAGAAAAGCGCTTTTTTCTTCTCATATGCTAGATCTTTCGGAAGAGCCTTTGGAAGAAAATATTTCTACGTGCAAGGCGTACTTGGCGAGAATGTCGAAGATTGGCATGTTTATAGAGATAGAGCTTGGCGTTACGGGCGGGGAAGAGGACGGAGTCGACAATAGTCATGTCGACAACGCGCTTTTGTACACCCAGCCGGAAGAGGTGGCGTTCGCTTACGAAGAGTTGAGCGAGGTGTCTCCAAACTTCACCATAGCGGCTTCCTTTGGAAACGTTCACGGCGTTTACAAGCCAGGAAACGTTCAGCTCACTCCAAAAATTCTCGACAACTCTCAAAAATACATCGCGCAAAAGTTGCATACGGCGGACAAGCCGGTCAACTTCGTTTTCCACGGCGGTTCTGGCTCCTTGCCTTCCGAAATTAGCGAAGCGATTGGCTACGGCGTGATTAAGATGAATATCGACACGGACACGCAGTGGGCGACTTGGCTTGGCACGAAAAACTACGTAGAGAAGTACAATGGCTACCTACAGTCCCAAATCGGAAATCCGGAGGGAAGCGACAAGCCGAACAAAAAATACTACGATCCTAGAAAGTGGTTGCGCGCGGGTCAAGAAACTTTGGTCGAACGCGTGGTTCAAGCGTTTAAGGACTTAAACGCGATGGATAGAAACTAAGAGTTCGACTCTTGGCAAATATCCTTAATCGACGAAGAGGCTGGATGTTTGACGTAGTGGGCGCTTAGGAGTTGGTTTAGCCTATTGTGGTTAAATCTCCAAAACAGCTTGCTGTCAAAACTTTCATCTTCTTGCATCGCGAAAAACAACTCTTTCGCGTCTAGGTCGCCATCTCTTTCTTTGATCACTTTGAACATCAGCCGTTCCAGCTCGTCTTGAGCCTCTTGAGTCTTATCGTCGTCCGCTAGTTGTTTGGTTGGCAAAAAAACGTAAATCTTCCATACGCCTAGCGTTAGAAAAAGGAGGAACGCCACCATCATCCATGTTGAGAGACTAATTTCCATAAAAATCCTTTATAGTCGAGCGCGCTTTATTTCAGGCAAACTCTATTTTTACCACTGTTTTTCGCTTCGTAGAGGGCGTCGTCGGCTCTCTTTATAACGGCTTCTATATTTTTATCTTCAAGTACGTTGACTTGCGACGCTCCGAGGCTGACAGTGAATTTTAATTGACTTGAATTGTCTAATTGAAGAGCGAACTCTTCAATACCGGTTCTTATCTTCTCGGCCATAAAGTTCGCGCCTTTCAAATTCGTATGAGGCAAAAGCGTGATAAACTCCTCCCCTCCAAATCTGCAAATTATATCGCTTTTCCTGCTTAGGCTTTGTAGAATCTCGGCAAGATTGATGAGTAGAGTGTCGCCCACTTTGTGTCCATATTCGTCATTGACTTTTTTGAAGTCGTCAACGTCCAGCATGATTAGCGATAAATCCGTTTCGTTTCTTCTGGCCAATTCTAAAAATTGTTCGGCCGCGTCTTCAAAATATCTCCGATTGTAAAGCTTCGTCATCGAATCCGTGGAGGCCAAAAGCTCCAATTCTTTTCCTAGCTTTATTTGTTTCGCGTAAAAAAACAAAACAATCGCCAATACTAGCGCGAAACCTCCTATCACTTTAAACAGTAGGTCGTAATTGGTTTCATTGACGTAATTTATCGCCAACCATTTGTTGAGTATCTTTTGCTGAGATTCTTTGTCTACGCTTTTTACCACTTATTGGAATATTCCAAATAGGGTTGGATCGTCATTCCGAACTCCCACTCCCATATCCCAAGCGCCGTCGAATTTTCCGGAAATCTTAAGCTCGCCGGTGAATTGTTTTTGAAAAGCGTATCCTACGCTCGCGAGCGTCCCAACGTATCCGTACAGCTCGCCTCGCAGCACTTTGTTTAGCCCATCGTCTATGTTTTTAACTTCGACTATTGTCAAATCAGGATAGTCGATTTTCAATATTTCCGCAAAAGCGTAACTTTTTGGAATGCCAAGTTTTTTGCCCTTTAGCGAATGGAAATCATCCACAAATGGAACGTCGGTTTTGGTAGCCATGACGATGGGGACTTTTAAGTACGAATCGGTAAAATCCAAATATTTTTTTCTCTCCGACGTGTACATCAGTAAAGAAACGATATCGCATTTTCTTTGTTTGGCGAACTCGAGAGACTCGCTCCAACTTTTAGTCTCAACCAATCGTATGTCTAAATTCGTCGTTTTTCTTACAAGGTCGAAGTAGCTGGCGGCTATGCCGATATGCTCTCCATTTTCGATTTTTTCAAAAGGCATCCAATCTGGGTCAGAGCACATATTTATAGTTTTTTTATTCTTTACGTAATCTTTTTCCGCTTGCGTTAAATGAAATTTATTTGACGTTTTGTAAAGCAATTCGTCTATATCTAGGTTGTTTTTGTACAAACCTAGCAAGGCGTAGATATCGATTAGTCTTTGAATCCTCTCTTTTTGAATAGTTCCCAACGCTAAGTTGTCTTGATAGGCCAATTGTTTTAAAGCTCTGGCCTCGTAGAGCAAAGCTCCTCGCGTTTTGTTTTGAGAGTTGTATTCTCGCAGTATGACTTCAGTCGTTTCGTCAATGTGCTCAAAGGCGTACTCCCAGCCTTTTAGCGAAGCGATTCTAAAGTTTTCCACTAGTTGAGGGTGCTCTTTAGCTTCTTTTTTAGACGTGAACAATATATCGCTGTAGAAATCGAATCCGTAATCTTTTGGATCCCAAACATCGTACGCGACGCCTTCTTTGTCCAGTTCGTAGGTTTCGTTCGAATAGTAGTAAGCAGCCAAATCCGTCGTCGAGTCGATGAGGCGCTCCACGTCGAAAGTGGGCTCTTGTACGATCATATCGTTAAACGTCATTCCGTTGGCGTGGAGCATCGCCATGAACGCAGCGCTTTTCGTCGCTTCGCCGTCAATCATTATTTTTCTATTTTTGAAATCTCGTATAGATTTGATTCCGGAGGATTTTAGGCTAATCAACACATGGGGAGATGATTGAAGCGTCGCGCTCAACAGTACGATTTTGTTGGTGTTGATTTCATCGAGAATCGCGCTTGAATAGCCTATTGCGAACGTATGCTCGTTATGAGTGACGCTATCCGTGATATTGCGCCCATTGCGGTACTCCGAAATATTTACGTCAAATCCGACGTCTTTGAAAAATCCTTTTTCTTTGGCCATGTAGTAGCCGGCGAATTCAAATTGGTGCTTCCAATGAAGCTGGAGAGAGACTTCTTCAAGAGGAACGTTGTCCGCAAACGCGAAAATCGCGAAAACAATCTGAATTAGCGTCAATTTTAAAAATAGCTTCATAAATTCTCTTGCATTTTGTTTTTTAGTTTGCAGTATACATAAATAATCTTTAATCGCTAGTTGGAAGTTTAATATTTTTTGTGTCATAATCCCGCCACAGGGATGAAAATGAACGATAAAGTATTTACTAAACCGATAAAAAAACAGTTTGAATTCGACGAGGAAGTCGCGGCGGTGTTTGACGACATGCTCAAGCGCAGCGTGCCGTTTTACAAAGAGTCCCAAGAGATGACGGAGTTCTTCGCGCATAAAAACCTAAGCGAAGGCGGACTCCTATATGATTTGGGATGCTCGACGGCGTCGCTTTTGCTAAATTTGCGTAGAGACTTAAAGGTAAACGCGACGCTCGTCGGACTTGACAACTCGGAGGCGATGCTGACTCAAGCCAGGCGCAAGCGTGAAGCTTACGGAGCGAAAATAGAAATCCAATACGCCGATATATTGGAGTACGACTATAAGATGGCGGACGTGTTCATAAGCAACTACACTCTGCAATTCATCCGCCCTTTGGTTCGAGAAGAGTTGGTGAAAAAAATAGCCTCTTCGCTTAAAAAAGACGGCGTTTTTATATTTAGCGAAAAAGTGATTAGCCATCATTCGAAACTCAACAAAGACCTAATAGAGCGTTATTACGATTTTAAAAAAGAGCGGGGCTACACGGAATACGAAATAGTTCAAAAGCGCGAGGCCTTAGAGAACGTGCTCGTTCCCTACAGCGAAGAGGAAAATATAAAAATGGCGAAAAATTGCGGATTCTCACACTGCGAAGCCGTTTTTCGTTGGGCGAATTTCGCCACTTTTATCGCGATAAAATAGCCTTTACCACACGTTTCTTTTTGACGGCGGTTTTTTAATCGTAAAAAATTCCTTAATCTCTTCGCCGGCTTCCTTGTACGTGAAGACGTCGTCTTTCCCGCAATCGTTGTGGTAGTAGCCTTGGAGATCGTAGTATTCCTCGCAATCGCTGTAATACTTGGCGGAGACTCCATGCTTGTTTACGCAACCGGAAAATATCGCTAAGACGAATATAAAAAAAGTTAGTTTAATCATAGCGTTGCCAAAGCAAATAATATACCTAAACTTTAAAGGTCTCTTTCGTTTTGCAATACTCCGTTAGAAAACACTCTTCGCAAAGTGGATTTTTCGCCTTGCAAACGTACCTTCCAAACAAAACCATGCCTTGATGCAGCGCGTGAAGATCGTTTTTAAACTTTTTAACAAGCGTCGCTTCCGTTTGGATTGCCGTTTTGTCGTCGCTCAACCCCAGTCTGTGAGCCACCCTAAACACATGCGTGTCCACCGCCATCAGGTTCGCGCCGGTGTACTCTATCATCACGACGTTCGCTGTTTTTTGTCCAACGCCGGCAAGCGTTTGAAGCTCTTTTTCGTTAAGGGGAATCTCGCCGCCGTAAACTTCGACGACGCGCTTCGCCATCGCTATGACGTTTTTCGCTTTGTTGTTGAAAAACGAACAGGAGTTTATGAACGTCTTGACGTCCTCGAGTTCGGCTCTCGCCAAATCGTTTGGAGTGGGGTACTTCTCAAACAGAGGCGGAGTTAGAATATTTACCCGTTTGTCCGTGCACTGCGCGGACAACGCGACGGCGACAACGAGTTCGTAGGCGTTCGAGTAGGTTAGCTCCGTCTCGGCGTCTTTGTAGTTCTCAACGAACTTCTCGCGTATTTCGATTATCTCTTTTTTTGTCGTTTTTTTCATTCTCGTATTTTACCTTTTTGTATGATATAATCAAAACAAATGTTTTAAAAAGGGTTGGAATGGGTTTGTTTTCATATTTTTCAAAAAAAAACGCGACGAGCAAAACTAAAGGTTTAAACAAATCGCAAGAGTTTTACAACGACCTAACCAAAGAGTTTTATAGCGATATTGTCAACCATAGCCCCTCGATGACGCTATATTTCACAAAAGAGGATGGTTGGATTGGCGCGAATCAAACCTTTTTCAACACTATGAATTTTAGCAATATTGGGGAGTTCCGCAGACAGCACGAAAGCGTGCGAAAACTTTTTTTAAAAGAAAGCGAAGAAATATTCACCGAAGACGACAAAAGCTGGCTCGATTATCTGAAAAAGTACGAAGTCGACGGCTATCCAATCACCATTTCCACTCCAGGATCAAAAATCTTGTTTGTTAGCGCCAGAGTTTACGCAAGTCGTTACAATCAGGAAATTTACGTTTTGGAACTGCAAGATATCGGCGAGGTTCAAAAAGCCAAGTCGCGAGGCAAGGAAATCGAACAGATCAAAGCTAAGTTTCTAGCGAACGTCGGACACGAATTCAGAACCCCAATGAACGCGATACTGGGCTTTTTGGACTTGTTGGGAAAAAGCGCTTTGAGAGATGAGCAAGACGAGTATCTCTCGATGATAAACGACTCGTCGAAAAATCTGATGACGAATATGGAAACTTTGCTCGATCTCGCGCAAATGCAAAGCGGACGCCTTATCGTGGCTCCGAGCTCTTTCGATTTATTGACGAAAATGGAAAACGTAGCGCTGGAGGCGACTGAAAAAGCGGCCAAAAAAAGCGTGGAGCTATTCGCTTTCATTGATCCCAAACTGCCAGCCTTCCTGAGCGGCGATGAGAAGAAAATAGGTCAAATTGTCAGTTCGCTTCTTCGCAACGCCATTAACTTCACGCCAAATGGCGGAAAAATAACTTTGGAAGTCAAACTCGTTAAAAGAAACCAAAACGGCGAGTGCGCGATTAGCTTTAGCGTAAAGGACGACGGAGCCGCCATAGCGCAAGATCGACTCGCGTTTATGTCCGAGCCGTTCGCCGCCGGGGATCAAGCCGAGGAAAGATTGGGCATCGAACTGAGTCTGTCGCACGGACTAGTGGAGCTCTTGGGTTCGAAACTTAGAATTCAGAGCGAGCGGGGAGAAGGCGGACACTTCGCTTTTGTTCTAAACTTTAAAGAGTCTCAGAGCCAAAGCTATGAAACGCTTGCGAAGAAAAAAGCGAAAGTGCTTCTTCTTGACGCTACGCGGATGGATCGCGCGAACCTCTTAGCGACCTATTTGCGTTCGTTCGCGATTGACGTCGTAAAGTCGAACGTTTTGGACGAGAACGTTTACGAGGGAGTTCAAGCGCTTTACGTGATAGCGAATAATGACGACGATTCATGGATCGCTCAACTCGAGGCTTACTCTAAAGACGCCCATGTCGTCTTGTCGCTTGACGCCAAAGAGAAGTCTCGAGAGAAATCAATCCCTTTCGTGGACGAAGTTTTGCGCGAGCCGCTTTTGCCAAGCTCTATCTCCAAGCATTTAGACTCCCTATATGGTTTGAGCGCCGAAGAAGAAAAAGAAAAAGAAAAAGAAGAAGAAGAAAAGCGAGAAACGCGAAAACCTCAAGTTCGAGGCAAAGCCACGGCTTTGGTCGTGGAGGACAACCTAATCAATCAAAGGTTGATATCGCTGATACTCAAAGAATACGATATCGTCGCGTCCACCGCCTCCAATGGCGCTCAAGCGGTCCAAATGTGCGATAAATACAAATACGACATCGTGTTTATGGACATTGACATGCCCAAGAAAAATGGAATCGTGGCGACCAATGAAATTAAAGAAGCGATTGGGCTAAACGGCCAAACGCCAATAGTCGCGCTCACCGCGATGGCGATGGACGGCGATAAAGAGACTCTCCTAGACGCGGGTTTGGATGATTATTTGTCCAAACCTCTAACTCGCGAGAAACTTGAACGTATTTTAAATACTTATTTGAAAACAATCGGGTAGCTGTTTAATATCTATTAGCATAAGCATACTAAACTTTGACAAAATAATTCAAGGAAAGATAATGAACAAGGCGACAAAATTTTTAACCGCTCTTATGTTTAGCGCCACTTTGGCCGGAGCTCAAACATTGGTTACCGTCAATGGATCCGAAATAACGCAAAACGACGTAGAAACGGAGCTTATGCAAGCGACTCAGGGAAGATTCAACGAGGTTCCAGCGGACAAGCAGTTAGAGTTTAGAAAGCAGGTGTTGCAACAATTGATCGCCAAAGAATTGGTATACGGAGACGCTAAAAAAACAGGTGTTTTGAATTCAAAAGAATTTAAAGAAGAGTATAAAAACCTTGTAGAGATAGCTAAGAAAAACATAGCTATCCAGGTTTGGCAAAAACAACAGCTTGACAAAATCAAGGTGTCGGACAAAGAGATGAAAGACTACTACGACAAGAACAAAGAAGAGTTTAACGAAAAAGAAAGCGTTCACGCCCGTCATATATTGCTTAAAGAAGAAGCTGACGCGAATGCGGTTATCGCGGAGCTAAAACCTTTAAAGGGCGAGGCGCTTAAAGATAAGTTTATTGAATTGGCGAAAACCAAGTCGACGGGACCAAGCGGACCAAAAGGCGGGGATTTAGGTTTCTTCGTTAGCGGACAAATGGTTCCGGAATTTAACGAAGCGGTATTTAAAATGAAGGTTCACACGGCGACGGAAGCCCCAGTTAAAACTCAATTCGGCTATCACGTTATTTACCTAGAAGAGAAAAAAGCGGCCGCAACGAGAGCGTTCGCCGAAGTTAAGAGCGTTATCGATCAGCGCCTTAAATTGGAAAAATTCAAAACGGCGGTAAAAGCGAAAATGCAAACTCTTGAAAAAGAAGCGAAAATCGTTGCCAACAAAAAGTAAATGACACCCTCTCCAATCTCTAAAATTATTTTAGAGGGGAGAGAATTTCTCGTCAAACGCGACGACCTCATAGACCCCTATCTCTCGGGAAACAAATACCGCAAACTTTACGCTCTTTTAAAAACGGATTCACAAAGATACGATAGAATCGTATCGTATGGCGGAACGCAATCAAACGCGATGTTGGCCATAGCGGCGATGTGCCAACAAAAAGGTTGGGAGTTCGTTTACTATGCGAAACCAATCTCTCAAACTCAAAAAGAGCAGAATTGCGGGAATTTTTTCAACTCGCTTTCCCTTGGCATGAAACATGTTGAAATCAATCAAGAGCTATATAGAGATTATATATCCTCGCTTCGAGTAAACTTGGATGACAGGACGTTTCTTATAGATCAAGGAGGCGCGGACGCAAGCGCTCGAGATGGATTAAAGGCGTTGGCCGACGAGTTGCGAGAATCGAATCTGGAGGTTGAGTCTTTGGCGACTCCATCGGGCTCGGGAACAACGGCGCTTTTTTTGGCGCTCGCTCTTCCCGAATACAAAGTCTATACGACTCCTTGCGTTGGAGACGCGGCCTACCTCAGAGCGCAGATGAGCGCGCTGGCCGAGTTGCCAAAAAATCTCATAATCTTGGAACCAAAGAAAAAGTATCACTTCGCGAAACCCTATCCTGAATTTTTGAGCGCGTATCAAAGTCTCAAAGAGGCGGGAATAGAGTTTGATTTGCTTTACTCGCCAGCTATGTGGTTGGCTTTGTTGGAGCAAACTAAAGAGAAGGTTTTGTATATTCACAGCGGCGGAGTGAGTGGAAACGAGAGTATGTTGAGGCGTTACGCGGCAAAGGGACTGGTTCGGTCCCAGGGCGTCCTTAGTCGATAAAAGTGACGCTTTCCTCTAGGTTTACCTTATTGGGTTGGTATTGGTTTATCTTCGCGTCCTCGTCCGCGTAACCCAACACAACGCTGTAGAGAAGCGCCAAGTTCTCCGGAGTCTCCAAAACGCGAGCGACCACTTTTCCAAATTCCGTCGTGGAGCCTTGAGGGCAGCTATCCACTCCAAACTCCTGCGCCGCCAACATAACGCTTTGCATATACGCGCCGCAATCTATGAACGCGCCTTGCGCCTCGTCGATGTTCGCTTTGTCGGTAAATACGAAAATGACCGTTTGCGCGCCAAACCATCTAAAATTGTCGTGCCACATTTGTAGTCTTGTGGCGTCGTCCTTTCTGTCCACTTCCATTAGGTTGTAGAGTCCGGCGCCTGTCACGATGCGGCGTTTTTTATAAGGATTCGCCCATTTAACGGGGTAGTATTGTATAAACTGGTCGTTGACGACGCCGTTGTTCATCGTTTCTATGATAGCGTCGCCAACTTTTTTTAAAGTCTCTTCGTTGCTAATCGCGTAAGTCACCCATGGTTGCATATTGGCGCCGCTTGGGGTGTGCCCAGCCGCTTGTAAAATTTTCTCTAAAACGTCTTTGGGTATTTTCTTGTTCGTATACGCCCTTTTCGAAGAACGATTTTTTAAGGCTTCTAAAACTGTCGGCATTTGCAATTTCCTAAAATTATTTTTTATAATTGTATCAAATTAGATTCAAAAACTTGCTTAGAAGCAAATGTTTATAAGATTTTAAGATTAAATGTTACGAAAGTGAACTAAGGAAACTTGACAAAGAGACACTCAAGCTGTTATAATAACAACAATAAAAAATAAAGGATGACAAATGAGTGAAAATGTATTTGAAAAATTAACGCACAGTATGACTCAATCAATCGAGAGCGCCGTTTCCTTGGCTCTACATAATAAAAATCAAGAAGTTCAAGTGGAGCATTTTTTGTGGGCTTTGCTTACGAATTCCGACTCCGTACTGAACCAGATGTTTAACAAAATGAACAAAGACAAGGTGGCGTTGGAGCTGGACGTTAAGAGTTTGACCGAAAAATTGCCAAAATCGTCGCAAATTTCAAAAGAGAACATCAGGCTTTCAAGAAGTTTCGTCGCCACCCTTGAAAACGGCGTGGGCTTGATGACTAAAAATGGCGACTCTTATTTGGCGGTGGACACTTACATACTAGCCAATTTAAAAACGGAGCCATTCGCGAGTCTGCTTCCAAAATATATAAACGTCAGCGAGTTGGCTAAAAATCTCGAAGCGACTCGAGGCGGCTCGAAAATAGACTCGCAGAGCGCGGACGAGACTCTGGAGTCTTTGGCGAAATACGGAATAGATTTGACGAAAGAAGCGGCGGAGGGCAAACTCTCTCCAGTCATAGGACGCGACGAAGAGATAACGCGTATGATGCAGATTCTCATACGAAAAACGAAAAACAACCCTATGCTGCTTGGCGAGCCCGGAGTCGGAAAAACGGCGCTCGTCGAGGGTTTGGCTCAAAGAATTCAGAGTGGAAACGTTCCGACTTCTTTGCAAAACAAAAAACTCATCGCCCTTGACATGAGCGCCTTGATCGCCGGAGCGAAATATAGAGGAGAGTTTGAAGACAGGCTCAAGGCCGTGATAGACGAAGTGAAAAAGAGCGGCAAAGTCATCCTTTTCATCGACGAGATTCACACCATTGTCGGAGCGGGAGCCAGCGAGGGCAGCATGGACGCGGCGAATATCCTCAAGCCCGCTCTCGCGCGGGGCGAGCTTCACACGATTGGGGCGACGACGCTAAAAGAGTATAGAAAGTACTTTGAAAAAGACGCGGCGCTTCAAAGACGTTTTTTGCCGATAAACCTTGACGAGCCAACAGTGAACCAATCTTTGCAAATTCTCCGCGGGATTAAAGAGCGTTTGGAAACCCACCACAACGTGACCATCACCGATAGCGCTTTGGTCGCGGCGGCTAGACTTTCGGACAGATACATCGCCGATAGATTTTTGCCGGACAAGGCGATAGACCTTATCGACGAAGCGGCGGCCGAACTTAAAATGCAGATAGAGTCGGAGCCGACTGTTTTGAGCGTGGCTAAAAGAAAAAGCTCGGAACTTCAGGTTGAGCGCGAAGCCTTGAAGATGGAAAAAACTCCATCAAACGAAAAACGCCTTGTCGAGATAGCCAAAGAATTGGCCGATGTTGAGGAAGAGGTGAGAAAACTCACGTCTCAGTTCGAGACCGAAAAAAAGGTTTTCGAGAAAATATCGTCCGTTAAAAACGATATCGAGGCCAAACGCCGAGAAGCGGAAATAGCGAAAGGAAAATCCGATTTCAACCGCGCGGCGGAGATAGAGTATGGAGAGATTCCTAAGCTATTGCAAGAAGAAAAAGAGATAAACGAAAACTGGAACAGGCTTCAAGCCGAGGGAACTTTGCTTAAAAACAGCGTTGACGAAGACTCGATAGCTTCAGTGGTTTCTCGCTGGACTCGCATACCGGTGAGTAAAATGCTTCAATCCGAGCAGAACAAAATATTAAACGTCGAAGAAGAATTGAACAAATCGGTTATAGGCCAAAGCAAGGCGACTCACGCGGTCGCTCGCGCTATCAAGCGCAACAAGGCGGGTCTTAGCGAAACCAACGCCCCGATTGGAAGCTTTCTGTTTCTAGGGCCAACGGGAGTCGGTAAAACGCAGACGGCGAAAACCCTCGCGCAATTTTTGTTCGATAGCCAAGACGCGCTTATAAGAATAGACATGAGCGAATATATGGAAAAACACGCGGTGTCGCGTTTGGTGGGAGCGGCGCCTGGATATGTCGGTTACGAAGAGGGGGGACAGCTCACCGAAGCGGTTCGCCGCAAGCCCTACAGCGTAGTTTTATTCGATGAGGTTGAAAAAGCGCATCCAGACGTTTTCAATATACTGCTTCAAGTCTTGGACGATGGGCGATTAACGGACAACAAAGGCGTTACGGTCGATTTTTCCAACACGATTATAATCCTGACTTCAAACATTGCGAGCGATAAGATAATCAAGCACTCGGGCAGCGAGGAGCTGGAGGCTATGGTCATGGGCGAGTTAAAGCAAGCTTTCAAGCCGGAGTTTTTAAATAGACTCGACGACGTCGTTATTTTCAACGCGCTCGGGCAGGAGCAAATAGTCGACATCGTGGATATATTTTTTAGAGACATCGCAAAAAAAGTGGAGCAACGCGACATTGAACTCGTACTTAGTCCGGAGGCCAAAGCGTACATTGCCGAGGCTGGTTTCGACCCTGTGTATGGAGCTCGCCCGCTTAAACGCGCTTTGTACGAAATCGTCGAAGACAGACTCGCCGATTTGATACTTGAGGGCAAGGTGGTGGAAGGTTCGAAGGTGGAGTTTGTCATGCGAGACAATGAAATCAGGGTTGTGGTTTCCTAAAAACCACTATCTTAACCATTTTTTAAGTAATATTTTTGTATTATTTCAAACTTAATTTTATATAAGGATATGTCGTGAAAAGAACATACCAACCCCACAGTACGCCTAAGAAAAGAACCCACGGTTTTAGACTTCGCATGTCTACTAAGAATGGCCGCAATATCATAAATCGTCGTAGAGCCAAAGGTCGTAAAAGATTGGCAGTTTAGGCGGATTTAACACTCTGAAGCTCCACAAAGAGTTTCAGTATGTTTACAACAAGGGAAAAAACCAACATTCGAACTCCGTTGTGCTTTTTTTTCTTCCTCAAAATGGAATTCGCAAAATAGGTTTTACCGCAACGAAAAAGTTGGGTAACGCCGTTAAAAGAAATCGAGCGAAGCGCAGGCTGAGAGCTCTATTTCGCGAACATTCCAACACTCTCCAAGATGGAACTTACGTATTTGTCGCAAAGATTGGACTGTTTGACAGTTCTTACGAAGCGTTCTCGAATGACTTTAAGAAAATATTGATTAAAGCGAAAACATTTAAAGAAACAATATGATAAGAAAGTTTTTGCTCAAGATAATGTGGCTGTATCAGAAAGTTTTTACGCTAATAGGCTTTGGTTCGTGTCGCTATTACCCATCATGTAGCGAATACGCGCGTCTTAACTTCGTAAACAACTCGCTTTCAAGTGCTTTTTACCACTCTTTTACTAGAATACTGCGTTGTAATCAACTTTTTGAAGGCGGCATAGAATATCCACTCTTGGATAAGCTCTCGCAAAAGCCTGAAAACTTGAAGTTTGAGACAATAAAATATTGGTTGGTTCCAAATAAAAAAAACCGCTATTACATCATCAAAAATTTTTCGTACAAAGGGTAATATGTGTTAGATAAACTCTCGCCAAACCAAAGATTAATCGTAGCCGTCGTATTGTCGGTAGTTTTTTTCGTAGCGTACACGGCAATTTTTCCACCAGTTAGCAACGAAGTGGCGATAGACGCCAAAAAAGAAAAAGCGCAAATGGGCGACGAAGCGACAAAACTTGTCAAAGCTAGCCCTCTGGACGTCGAAGTTGGACATAATATATCTCAAGATGAAAAAATAGCGGATATCTCCTCGACCAATACGATTCTTACCGTCAAAAATAAAAACTTTATTTTAAAAATGGACACGCTTGGCCGCATCTCTTCCAAAGAGTTGCTTCAAGAGAAGTTTAGAGACAGCGAAGACAGACACGCTCAGCTAATTCCATCTAGCGGAGCAAAGCCTTTGTACGTTAGATTTTTGGACGAAAAACTAAACGCCGAAGCGTCCTCAACTCCATACTCTTCATCGGTTTCGGAGATCGCGATAGAAGGCGAAGCTCAAAAAGTGACTCTAACCCAAAAGCTATCAACTCTTAATGTGGTGAAAGAGTTGACGTTTTACGCCGATGGACATTACGACGCGACAATTTCGCTCTCGGAAGATAAAAGATATTTTATTTACGTAGGCAAGCGCCCGCAAGTAAACGAAACGGAACAAATGATGACCGCGAAAGGCGCGCTTGTTTATACGGATGACAAAAAATTGACAATCATAGAAGACGGCGACGTCGAGGGAAGATTGACTTTTAGCGGAGTTGAGCTTGTTGCGTCTTTCGATCAGTACACTACGAGTATGATGTACGGTTTTTCAAAAGACGCGAACATAGTGATAGACCGCGACAACGACGATAATCCCGTGGCCTATTTCAATGGACTTCAAACCATGAAGGTTAATGGCTATATTGGTCAAAAAAACTTTAAAACTTTAAACAATATCAATCCAGTGTTGACCAACGTTATAGAGTATGGATGGTTTACGTTCGCTTCCCAGCCGCTATTTTTAGTGCTTTCCTGGTTACATGGCGTATTTGGCAATTGGGGTTGGTCTATTATCGCTTTGACTGGAATCATTAGATTGGTTCTGTACCCTTTGACGTACAAGGGCATGATGTCTATGCAGAAGATGAAAGACCTCGCTCCCAAGCTAAAGGAACTTAAAGAGAAGTATAAAAAAGATCCACAAAAATTAAACGCGATGACTATGGATATGTACAAGAAAAACGGCGCGAATCCTCTAGGCGGATGTTTGCCAATGCTTATGCAAATCCCCGTTTTTTACGCCATCTATCGCCTACTGTTAAATTCGGTGGAGCTTCAAGGAGCTGAATGGATTCTATGGATAGACGACTTGTCTCGAATGGACGCCTACTATATTATGCCGCTTTTGATGGGCGCTTCGATGTTCTTGCAACAAAGAATGACTCCAACGAATTTTACGGATCCTATGCAAGAAAAAATTATGAAGTATCTTCCCGTGATATTTACGTTTTTCTTTGTAACCTTCCCTTCGGGCTTGGTGCTTTACTGGTTTGTGAACAATCTATTCTCAATCGCGCAGCAATTTATCGTTAACCAACAATTTCAAAATATGAAAGACGCCCAAATGGCGGTCGCTAAAAACAAAGAGAAGAAAGATGATTAAAATAGAGGCCGATACGCTAGAAAAAGCGTACGAAAACGCCGCCGCTTCTCTTAAGTGTTCGGTAACGGAATTGGTCACGGAAGTGGTTCAACATCCAAAAGTTGGATACTTCGGCCTCTTTAAAAAGACCGCTATTATAGTGGCCACTCGCGATGTCAACAAAAAATCCATGTTCGCAACTCGCCAAAACGAGACGACGACGGTCGAAGCGGAAGAGCCAAAAATCGCAAAATCAAAATTTTTAAGACCTAAATTTAAGAAAGAAAGTGAAGAAAAAGAAACTAAAGAAAAACATATTGAAGATAAAGAGCCAAAGTCAAGCAAAATAGCGAAAACTCTACAAGTTAATAAAGTGAAATCAGCCTTTAATTCGATACTTGGGAGCGCGATACCTCCGGTGTCGTTTGTAAACGACCAAGACGAAGACGAGGAAGATTTGAAAAGCGGGCTTAGCTATACGGCCGATTACGATGACGAATTTGACGAAGATAGCGATGAGTTGAATATGAATCAAATCGTCCAAAGCATCGACAAAGAAATAAATTCCCTTTTTGATTTGACGTGCTTTGAAATTGATAAAATCGACGTTAGCGTTTACGACGAAGAAACGGTCTTGGTGGAGTTTAAAGGCGAGGACGCCGCTTTGCTCATAGGCAAAGAGGGCTACAGATACAAAGCTATCTCGTATATGCTTTTTAACTGGATAAATTTGAAGTACAAAGTGCAGATACGTTTGGAAATAGCCGAATTTCTGAAAAATCAAGAAGAATCCGTTTCTCGATACATAGAATCCGTTTGCGATATCGTAGACAAGGACGGACGAGCGCAAACTAAGATACTCGACGGCGTTTTAGTGCAAATCGCATTAAAAGAGCTTCGTGAAAAATACCCACAAAAGTACGTAGTCATTCGCTCGACTCGAGACGGATTGAAATATATAATTGTCAACGACTACCATTCAAACCAATAGATGAACGACGACACGATAACGGCCGTCGCGACGGCAAACGGCATAGGCTCAATCGCCATTATTAGAATTAGTGGCGACAAGGCTTTGGAAATAGCGAAAACTCTCTCAAAAAAAAATGATTTTTCTCCCAGACACGCGACTTTAACCACCATATACGATAGCGACGACGAGCTAATCGACGAAGCTATAGTAATCTACTTCAAGGCTCCTTTTTCGTTCACCGCCGAGAATGTGGTGGAGATACAATGCCATGGCGGTTTTATAGTGGCGCAAAGCGTACTCAAGGCCACTCTAAAAGCGGGAGCGCGACTCGCGACTCCCGGCGAGTTTTCCAAACGCGCGTTTTTTAACGGTCGAATCGATTTGAGCGAAGCCGAAGCGATAGCGCAACTCATTGAGGCTAAAAGCGAAGACGCCGCTAAAATATTGGCGGCTCAAATGAAAGGTTCTCTGAAAAATTATATCGAACAAGTTCGTGACGATATTATCCACTTGCTAGCGTACTCCGAAGTGAGCATAGACTACGCGGAAGAGGATTTGCCGCAAGATTTGGTCTCGCAGATAAAAGCGAAACTTGACGCTCTTGAGGCCTCCTTGAAAAAGACTTTGGCGGCGAGCAAATCGCGAGAGGGTCTTATGCAGGGTTTTAGAGTGGCTATCGTCGGAAAGCCAAACGTAGGCAAAAGCTCGCTGTTGAACGCGCTTCTAAATTACGACAGGGCGATTGTGAGCTCCATAGCCGGAACGACGCGCGACACCATCGAAGAGCAAGTGAAGATAGGGACTCATCTGATTCGCATAGTGGACACCGCCGGCATCCGCGAAGCGAGCGACGAGATCGAGCGTATAGGAATCGAGCGAAGCCTTGAGGCGATAGGCCAAAGCGATATAGTCGTGGCCTTGTTTGACGGCTCGAGAGAGATGGATGACGAAGATTTTCAGATATTGGAGCTCATCAAGAAAAACGCTCTTGAGAGAGAGATAATATACGTAAAAAATAAGATAGATTTAGAAGGGCTTTTTGAGTCTGGCGAGATAGATTTCAATCTTAAACTCAACTCCAAAGATAGCGTCGACTCTCTTATCGGCGCGCTTGAAAAGATTATGGACAAAACAAACTCTAGCGACGAGATGACGCTAATATCGCAAAGACAAATTTCGGCGGTGGAGAACGCGCTCTCAAACATTGAAGAGGCGTACGAACCGCTCGATTCGCAAGAGCTAGAGATATTCTCCTTTCATCTAAACGAGGCGGTCAAAGAGATGGCGAGCATAACGCGACCGTTTGAAAACGACGAGATGCTGGATAAAATGTTCGGCTCGTTCTGTTTGGGAAAATAATAGATGAAATACGCAGCGATAGATTTGGGCTTGAAGCGTATAGGCTTGGCGTATTCGGCGCACAAGGACATAGTGACTCCGCTTGCCGCGGTTGTGAGAAAAAACCGCGATCAAGCTTCCGCGGATGTCAAAAAAGTTCTTGACGAGTGGGAAGTGGACGCGGTCGTGATTGGCATTCCTCTTGGGGGGAGCAGCGAAGAGGAGATGAAGCGCCGCGTCGCGCATTTTATGAACCTCGTCGATTTCAAAGGCCATGTTTTTTACCAAGACGAAGCCGGAAGCTCTCTCGAGGCTGAGAACATGATGAAAGGCGAGATAAAATATATTCGCGATGGGCGAGTGGATTCCATCTCCGCGATGATTATCTTGCAAAGATATTTGCGTACGTTGAAAAGGGCTACTTCAACATTATAAAAAGATTCACGCTCTCGTGCGCCACCGTAGCGAATCTCTCTTTTAGCTCTCTGTCGAAGGTCAGTATGAAAACGTTCGCATTGGTTAGCTTCGCTTTTTGGAACTTGTCCAACAAGACGTCGTCAGCGACGTTTTTCCCATGATCGCATTTTATGAAGCTAAACGATTGCAGCGTTTTTCCGTAGTCGTACAAGTTCGCTTCCCATTCCGAACGCTTGAGATAGAGAGAGTCCGGATTCGCGGCTAAAAATACGTTTTTATCCTCTATCTCGTACTTGTCTATAATCTCGCCAAATATTGACGAAATGCTAGAAAAGTTTTCAATGTCCCAAAATAGGTAGCTTTCGCTCGCCTTGGATTTTTGTCGCTTGTTTATTAGTTTGAGTCTTTTCGTTATGTTGAACTTCGTGTGAGCTGCGTCGTTTGTGAAAATAATCGAACTTTTTAGTTTTTGGGCGTCCTCCGCGTCAAAACCCAAAATTTTGCCAAGCTCCAAGTAGAAGTCCAAATTGAGCAATTCGTTTTGCGCGCCGCCTTTTTGGTATTTTTGCAGTTTGGCGAGCGCGGCGTTTGAAAACACGAGTTTTACGCTCATTTTCTCATGGTTGGCGTAAGCCTGCTTGACGCGAAAAAAAATATCTTTGGCCTCTGGGGTTGCCGGAAGCTCAATCGAGCCTCTATTTCTAAACTCTATGGATATTTTTTGTTTGCTTACAGGCATTTAAAAAATTCAAGAGCTTCAAGTTGGTCGTAGCTTAGAGCCGCTCTCTCTTTGTCGCTATAGTCTTTTAGCAGCGCCATAATGTGATTTTGACAGAAGTCGAACAAAACCTCGTACGCTTGCTCGTCATTGTCCAAAAATCCGAGTCCGCTAAACTGGTAAGGGCTTTCTTGCTCTATGCACAAAAGGACGCCATCGCATTTTTCTTCAAGCAGCTCGACTAGAGTTCTGTAGTTGACGTCGAACTCCGTCGCTTGCCATCCAATTTCTTCCACGTTTTCGTTCGCGAATTTGTCAACGCCGTCGCCGGTCGTGTCGTCGTACGACGCTCGGGGGGTGTTCACTTTTATTAGCTCTTGCCAATTTGAAAACGCCTTTATGAGAACTCTATCGTCGTCTTCGACGAGTTGATAGTCTTTGCCTAGTGTTTCGGAGAGTCTTGGAGCGACCGTTGGCGCGAGCGCGCTTGTCGCTTTTTTAACGTGTCGACCTTGATAGATTAAAATCTCCTTCTCGTCAAACGGCTCGTATTTAATCTCGCCTTTTATGTTTACGCCATAGACTTTCGATGAATTTATCGCTTGAATGAAATCGGATTTTTCGACTATGATGATTTCTTTAATAAGATTAAATTTTTTCACATTGACTCCTGTAATTTTGAGGGTATTATACACGCTGTGAGATTAAACTATGAAATCCTAAAAGAAACCTAAGCCAACTCTAATAAAAGTTTTACTTTTTTTTCAGTATAATGCGACAAATTTTTAAGATTAAAATCTTAATACACCTCAAGGAAATACAATGGCATTAAACGTTTATTATGACAAAGACACAAGTTTAGACTTAATCAGAAGCAAAAAAGTCGCAATGATTGGTTTTGGTTCGCAAGGTCACGCTCACGCTGAAAACTTAAGAGATAGCGGCGTTGAAGTCGTTGTCGGTCTTCGTAAAAATGGCTCAAGCTGGGCAAAAGCCGAAGCGAAAAACTTTAAAGTTATGACAGTTGCCGAGGCATCCGCCGTTGCCGACGTTATTATGATTCTTCTTCCGGATGAAAACCAAAAAGAGATTTATGACGCGGAAATAGCTCCAAACCTCAAAGACGGCGCCACTATCGCGTTTGGTCATGGCTTTAACATTCATTACGGTCGTATTCACCCAGCGGCGAATATTAACGTAACCATGATCGCTCCAAAAGCTCCTGGACACACCGTTCGTTCGGAGTTCGTTCGCGGAGGAGGCATTCCAGACCTTATCGCCGTTGGTCAAAACCCTTCGGGAACGACTAAGGAGTTGGCTCTTTCTTACGCTTCGGCTATTGGCGGCGGTCGCACGGCGATCATCGAGACTACTTTCAAAGACGAAACGGAAACTGACCTTTTTGGCGAGCAAGCGGTTCTTTGCGGCGGTGCTACAGCGCTTGTGCAAGCTGGTTTTGAGACGTTGACTGAAGCTGGCTACGCTCCAGAACTCGCGTATTTCGAGTGTCTGCACGAACTTAAGCTTATCGTTGACTTGATGTTCGAAGGTGGAATCGCCGATATGAGATATTCTATCTCCAACACAGCCGAGTATGGCGATTACGTCTCCGGAAAGCGCGTTATAAACGCCGAGTCGAAACAAGCGATGAGAGACATCTTGACGGAAATTCAAGACGGTAGATTCGCGAAAGACTTCATTCTTGAAGGTCAATCCGGATATCCTCGTATGAACGCCGAGCGTAACAACGACAAAACGAAACTGATCACTCAGACTGGTAACAAACTTCGTGAAATGATGCCATGGATTGGCTCAAACAAAATCGTAGACACCGCTAAAAACTAAAATAGCGACGCGCTTGCCGCGTTGCTTCATTCGTCACGCACTCGCGACCGCTTCCTCAATCAGCCCTTGCGGTCGCACCACTCTTTTAGTTTTTTTAAAAAATTATCTTTATAGTAGCTTTTGAACTCTAATTAGAGTTGAAAGTAAAATTGCGTGCTTGTCGATGTGGGAGCTTTTCATTTTAAGCTCGCTCGAAAGCAGCAGATCGTGGAGTTTTGAGTAGGTGTTTGGTTTAAACTTCAAAGACAGAGCGGCTTTCTCGTCGACTACGAATTTTGGAGCGGGGTAGCCTAGAATTTCAAGGGCGTTTGGGGCGCCGTTGACCCTTATGTAGATGTTGAACATGTAAAGTTGCGTAAGGTAAGCCGTAATCGCCGTTATGACTCTTATCTCGTCTTCTCCGTGCTCCAATATATTTCGTAAGTCGTTGGTGAACTCTTTTTTCGCAAGCAATTTTTTTATAAAATCGTCCAGGTTCACTTCGCTGAGCCCGTACACTAAATTTTCCACGTCTTTGGTCGTTATTTCCCTATCGAAAACGCGAAACTTTTCAATCTCGTTGGACGCCAAGGCGACGTCTCCGTTGTGAATTCCAAGAAGATGGGATATGGTGTATTTATCAATTTTTACTTTTTTTTCTTGCGCCACCGAAGCCACTATATTTTGCGCTTCGAATTCTTTTGGGTGAAAAAATCTTACGCTCATCGTTTTGCTTTTGCCAAACGCCGTTTTGGCGTTGTACGTTTTATGGTCGCTTCCATAGTAGGCGTAAACAAAGATGTTGTCGGGATTTTTTTCGCAATAGTTCAGCAGGGCGTCCAAGTCTTTTTTGGGAACTTTTTTCTCGCTTTTGACCACGAGTATGTTTCTGTCGCCAAAAAGAGAGCCTTGAGAGAGGTGGGCCTTGGCGGAGTTGAAATCGTACTCGTCGTGATAGAAATTTAAAACGTTCGCGTCGTCCACAGTCGCCATCATCTTGGCGTACATATCGATTAAAAAGACGCTCTCTCCAAAAAAGACGAAACTGTTCTCGACGGTCCCGTTTTGAATATGCTTGTCTAGGTCGCTCTTATACATCGATTTTTCTTACGACGCTAGCGAATATTTTCGCTTTCGGTATGTCTACGCTATCGATTCTAACAATCACGTTTTCAAAAAGAACGACGTCTTCGCCCGGAGCGATGTTGAGTCTCGCGCCTTGGATAGCGTCGCGCAAATCGGCTTTCACTTCGATATCCGTTGAGACGATTCGAGCCTTAAACTCTTTGTTTAAGTTAAGTTCGGCCCAACGAGCGTATTTTCTAGCCTTAAAGTCGACCTCTATCGCGCTGGCTTCGCGTTCTTTTTCGCTTATCGTCATGCTGAGAGACTCTATGTTGCGCAAGACGTAAGAGCCTTCCTCCGTGTCACCCGCGTTTATCGCTTTTAACAGTCTGTGCACGATAAGGTCCGAGTATCGGCGAATCGGCGAGGTGAAGTGCGTGTAGGCCTCAAAACCCAAACCGAAGTGCCCGGCGTTTAGCGGCGCGTACCTAGCTTGCATTTGCGAACGAATGATGAGGGTGTCCACTTCCGACTCCAGGCCCATTTCTCGAGCTTGTCTTTGAATGTCGGATATGGTTTCTTTGATGGAGGTTTTGATGTCGATATTCATCCCGATTCCGGCCAACTCTTGGTAAAGAATTTGCAGTTTCGCTTGGCTTGGCGGTTCGTGTATTCTAAAAATTCCTCGCTGATATTGCGCCGCCGCCGATTTGTTCGCCAACAGCATACAGTCCTCTATGAGAGCGTGAGAAGGCGTTTCTTCCGCTTCGCTCGTTGACGCGAGGTTGGAATCCTCGTCTATCTTCATCTCTATTTCCGTTGAGCGAAAGTCGTAACCAATTTTAAGGCGTTTGACTTTCAGCATATCGGTGACGACGCGAAGTTTTTTAAGATACTCGAATATTTTGATTTCTTCTTCGTTGCTCGCTTTTAGTTTTCCTTCGAAAAAAGCGTCGATCTCTTCATAGTTGAATCTTCTATCGGAATGAATTATCGCTTCGTAAACTTTCGCCTCGCTGACTTCGAGAGCGTTTAAATCGAGCTTCATCTCAAAGACGTACGCCAGTCTGTCGACGTGCGGCTGAAGCGAGCAAAGCGTTTCGCTGAGTTGACGAGGCAGCATTGGAATCGAGCGATGGGGAAGATAGATGGAAAAACTTCTGTAAATCGCTTCGTTGTCGAGCGCGCCGAATGGTTTCACGTACTCGCTAACGTCGGCGATCGCCACGTACAAAATCGAGTTTTCGTCGTCCCAGTAGATAGCGTCGTCGAAATCTTTCGCGGTCACGGGATCTATCGTGCAAAACGGCAAAGCTCTCAAGTCTTTTCTTTTTGGGTAAAGCGCGGCGTTTACAGGCTTGAAGGATTTGGCGATTTCTAGGACTTCGGGTTCAAATTCGTCGTGCTTGTTGAATTTCGCCAAAACTATAAATTCGTCGACTTTTGGGTCTCTGACGTTTCCAAGTTTTTCCATAACGCTGTTTTCTTGATTGTCTATTTTAAAAACGTCGCCAACTTCGTAAGAGCTTAATTCTTCCGGCGTCAATTCCGCGCCTATGGGGAAGTCCGTTTTTAAGTCCACTAAAGACCGATGGCTTCCTTTTTCTATTATGTAGGCGACGTTGTAGCTTTGCTCTCGGCCGACGATTTCGGAGATTTTCGCGCTTGGAGTTCCGTATTTGCCTAGCAATCGCTGGGCGATGATAAGGTCCCCCTCTTTCGCGTCGCCCAAATCGCCTTCGCCAATAAAAAGGTCGCGTACGTTCTCGCCTATTACGTTTAGGTAAGCCGTTTCTTTTTGAACGAGGCCCAAAGTTCCCGCTCGATATTTCGAATTGAATTTATAAATTGTTTCTTTTTTTGTGAGATATTTTTTCGCCAACCAAGTTTGAACGAAAGGCATTTCCGTCGTGGATACGTCCAACTCACTCAAACCATGAGTGAGTCTAATAAGAAGAGATTTCAAATGAGGGCTATCTCGCGTTTTCTAGAGCTTTATCAAAGCTTTCCATGTCTAAGTCGTATTGCGATATAAGCGCTTTGGCGGCTTCGACGCTAGCGTCCGTGATTTGGCCATTGATAGGAACCGCGACGCGAACGACGTTGAGAATTTGCGCCGGACGGATATCCGCTTCCGAAGCTTTTTCCGGATTTTGGCAGTTTCTTATTACGTCGACAAGCTTGTCTTCAAATTTCCATTGTGAAAATATAGTGGCGCTGACTTCCGGAGTGTCCACCCCCACTATTTCTCTCTCCGCGGCTTCCACGTCTCCAAGAGTCGCCAACGCGTCTCTAAAGGCTTCTTGTTTGCCTTCGGTGATAATTTGTTGCGCGATAAGAACTTTTCCTATTTCAACGAGAAAAGCGGCTGGAGACAAAACGCCCAAAAGCTTATTTTCTTTTCTGAGACACCACGCGGTCATCAACCCGTGTTGTTTTTTAGAAAGCGCCGAAAACATATCGTTGTTGATTCCATAAGGAGAAAGGTCCAAGGCGAAGCTTTTTTTAACGATGCTCGCAAGCGCGAAACCGCGAATAGTGCCCATTCCAAATAAGCCAACGGCCTGGCCAATCGCGTTTATTTCACGAGAAAAACCATACAGCGGAGAATTCGCGGCTTTTAAAATGTCCGCCGTTAAAAGAGGATCTTTTTCAAGTATCTTAACCATATCGTTAAAGCTACTGTCGGGATCTTGGTAAACCGCCTCTATTCGCATAGCCGACTCTGGAAGTGGTGGAAGCTGTTTAATCTTTTTTAGGATTTCTTCTGTCATGGTTTTCTCTCTTCTTTTATTTAAGTATAACTTTATAGCATAATTATAGTGATAAGAGATAAATTAATACTGAATATTTACGAAAAACTGTTATTATTTTTTTACAAATAAAAAAAAGGATTAAAAATGCAGAGAGACGCGATGTTGACGCAACTTGGTTACGCTCCAAACGAGGCGCTATTGGCGCAGTTGCGAAAGATTGAGGAAAACACGACCGGATATGAAAAAATACAAAAACATATTATGGATTTGCACGATCATCTAAAAGTCGACAACGCGTATGTCGCGCTTTCAAACTCTAACGATTATTTAAAAATTAAAGTCGAGTCGCCAACTCCAGAAATAGCCCAAGAAGCGCATGAAAAAATAAGTCGCTTTAGCGACAAGTTTAAAGTTAAGCTCAATAGGTTGGAAAAAAAAGAAACTTACTACATTCTTGGTTTCGAACAGTAGCTTGAGGGAGCCTATGAGCCTCGAAGGCTACGACGTTTTGGTGGAAGAGTTTAAATTTCTGCTAAACGTCGAAAAGTCGAAAGTAGCGCAAGAAAAGTTGGTGGCCGCGGCTCAGGGCGATAGAAGTGAAAACGCGGATTATCACGCCGCGAAAGAAAAGCTCCGTTTTATAGACAAAAGGCTTTTTTATCTAAACAAGATTATCCAAACCTCGCAGATTATCGATCCGTCTCTTCATGGGCACAAAAAGGTGAGTTTCGGAAGCACCGTTCGCGTGCTCAACGTCGAAACGGACGAGGAAGAGGTTTACACTCTTTGCGGCGTACTCGAAAGCGAGCCGGAAAACGGACTGATCTCCGTCCACTCCCCAATCGCCAAAGCGATGATAGGCAAAGAAGAGGAGGACGAGTTTAAGGTCAGGCTGCCAAACGCCGTGAAATCATACGAAATACTAAAAATAGAGTATAAAAACATCTTTTCTTTGAAGAAAAACATTCGCGGCAAAGTTGATTTTTCTTTTCATTAAAACAACTTTTACAATCCTTTAGTCTCTCGTTCCCAAGTTTTACTTGGGAACGCCTACATGTAAAACAGCAGTCAAAGAAATAAACTAAGATATTTATTCCTAAACAAAGCGAAAAAGTAAATAATAATACATTATTATCTTAATTATCATAAAATTAAACGAAAACCAAGTCAAAAAAATATAGACTCTTAATAATATTTTCTAATCATTAAAAAAGGGATAGACTTGAATTTTTTTAAAACATCACTAATTATAGCTTTAGTTGGAAGCATTAATGCTTCTCAAATAAATGAGAATGAAGCTGGTGTAGCTTCTTCTGATATTATTGGTAATGGTTATC
>ERZ889078.792-NODE-792-length-27182-cov-23.536771_pt1 | contig 27182 bp, 25 predicted proteins | sample MGYA00521266_ERZ889078 | MGnify/ENA primary metagenome ERZ889078 (study PRJEB32303, sample SAMEA104408618) | aquatic metagenome | biome: Brackish water; feature: Pelagic; material: water | place: Baltic Sea | collected 2014-06-16T06:34:00 | depth 76,534 m ...
CGCTGACGACTAGAGCCGGCGAGTCGATCAAGTATGATTATCTCGTGGTCGCGACTGGCGTTCAGTACCAGTACGAAAAAATCAAGGGTTTGACGAAAGAGGACATTGGCAAAAATGGAATCACTAGCGTTTACCTGAGCGACTTGGAAAAAGGGACGGCCGTAGGCGCCACAGACACTTGGGACTGGTTCAATGAACTAAAAGAGGCCGCTAAAACCGGCAAACCTAAAGTTATCTACACGCAACCAAACACTCCAATCAAATGTGGCGGAGCTCCTCAAAAGATGTTGTACTTAAGCGCTGATTATCTCAAACAAGATGGCTTAAGCGCGGAGTATAGTTTCGTATCAAGTCAAGCGAAACTTTTTAGTCTGCCTCAAGTCGATAAAGCCTTGCATGAAGTACAAGCGAGATACGACTCTATCACCAACAAGTTTCAGCATCACCTTCAGTCTATAGACGTCAAGGCGAAAAAAGCGACGTTCATTCACGCTTATGAGGTGAAAGAGTATGACGAAGATTTTGACGTGGATGAAATCGTGAGTAAGGTAGACAAAGTCGTCATGGATTACGATTTTATACATGTCGTTCCACCAATGGCTCCCGTCGACGCCGTTTTAAACTCTAAACTTGTCAATGGATCTGGTTGGTTGGACGTGGACAAAAAAACTCTTCAACACAATCGTTATAAAAACGTGTTTGGAATCGGCGATGTTTGTGGCGTCCCTATGGGCAAAACCGGTGGTTCCGCTAGACATCAAGGACCTATCGTAACCAAAAATCTCATCTCTCAAATGAAAGGCGAAAAACTTACGGCGATGTTTGACGGATACACGGTATGCCCGATAAAAACGCAATATGGACAAATATTGATGGCTGAGTTCAACTATGAAGGTCCAGCGCCAACCATGCCTTTTCTCGCGATTGAAGAGCCTAGATATATATGGTGGGCGTTTGATTTGTACATGTTAAAACCTATGTATCAGCACCTTATGTTAACTGGTAGATTTTAAAGCAACGCCACTCATGGATATATACTCATGCTTATAAGAAATGAATCCATTAAGGAGCGTTCTGAGATAACAAACTTGACGACGCTTCATGACAACGCCGTCGCTTACTGCACAAAGTACCATGGGTTTAAGATTATAGACTCTCAAAATCATAAACTATTGACAAGAGTAATCCACAAAGAGTTGGGGGCGGATACGACGGCGGTTTGTTTCAGCCCTGATTCTAAACTGCTCGCGTTCGCCAACGCCAACGTCATCAACGTCTTAAGCGTGGAAACAAAAAAAATAATTAAAAGCATTAAAACAGCTTCGCAAAAAATAGAAATACTCACGTTTTGCTCCAATTACGTCATCGCGGGAACCGACGAGGGCAGGGTGTTTCAGTACAGATATGACAACTCGGCGGTACTGAGCAGAGTTTGCTCATTCCCTTACAAAAAGGGTGGTCAAGACAACTATGTCAGCGCGTTTGCGGTTCTAGGCAACAACTTGGCGTTTAGCGGGCAAGGCGGCGCGATTTACGTCATCGACATATACACTCAGGCGAACAAAAAAGTTTTACTCCAACAGGGAAAAAGAGTCGACGCTCTCTGCTTTATAGATGAAAACGTTTTAGTGAGCGCGGATATTGATGGAGTGATACTAGTCCATGACTTGAATGACGATGGCGTCTCAAAAAAGATAAACGCGCCCTTTGTAAACGTCAAACAGATTGTTAAAATGCCAAATCCAGACTTCATAGCGATTAGCGGCGAAGAAAATTACATAACCCTAGCCGACATTAAAAAAAACAAGATAGTTCAAACCAAATACGTAGAGTTTCAAAACGCCATTAGAAAAATCACGCTCGCTCATGAGAGATCGCTTTTGGTCGTGCTCGACGACGCGAGCGTTATCAATGTGGAACTATCGACTCCTCTTGATTTAAAAACGCATGTTTTCAATAATGAACTTGATAAAGCTTACAGCTTGGTTGAGAACGAGCCTATGCTTTTAGAGTGCAACGCGTATAAAATGCTGGAGAAACAATACGACGTCATATATCGAAAAACAATTAAAGCTTTGATGAACCAAAATAAGAGCTTGGCGTTAAAAGAGACGGCTATCTTAAAAAACGTCGCGTCTAAGAAGCAAGATTTATCCTTGCTCTTTATCGCTTTTGAACATTACAATAGATTTAAAACGCTCTATCTTGAGAAAAAATACGCGCTCGCTTTCGCCATGTCCGACAAATATCCGTCATTCAAATATACGCCTATCCATAGTAAGTTAGAAGAAGCTTGGAACGATAGTTTTGTAAACGCTTGGAGACATATGCTCTTAGGCAAAGAGGAGAATGCGAAGACTCTTCTAAATGAGTACATTACGGTGATTTCAAAACGACCCATCATTAAACTTTTTTTAAACAAAGATAGCGAATTCATATGCTTTTTACAAGCTATTGAGACAAAGGATTTTCAGACCGTAGAAGAGTTGAGACTCAAAAATAAAATTTTCCAAGACGTACCCATCTATCATCCAATCAATCAAAGCATAGAAAAAAATCTAAAAAATATTGAAAACCTCATACATAAAGGCGAGTTGGAAAAAGCTAAAGAATCACTCGCTAAGTTTAAAAACACGACTCATATAAATAAAGATTTGAAAAAAATTTATAAGCATATTGAAAACATGAGGAGCTTGATGAGCGCCTATGAGAAAAATGATTTTAGAAGTTGTTATGAGATACTCGACGCGCACCCCGCTCTCAACAAAAGCGAACTTGGGGTTTTACTTAGTAGACATTGGATTAAACTAGTGGTAGAGTGTGAAGATTACGCCCTAAAAGCAAATCCAAAAGGCATAAAGACAACGCTAGGAGATCTGATCCTCATCGAGACTCGCAGACATAGGATAGGAGATTTGCTAAGGGTAAGTTTTCATTCTAAGATAAAAGCTTACTTGGCAAAGAACAATTTTCACGGCTCGCAAAGTATGATTTACTCCTATGTGGACATCTTCGGAGACGACAAAGAGATAAATTCGCTCATGAGAACTCACGAACTTATGTCCAAAAGAAAACTAGCGATTACCCATAACCAAGAGGCTAGAACGCCCAGAGACAAATGGGTTGACGTTGAGGCTATAGTAAGCTAATTCACGCTCAAGTAGATTCGCCCATAAGATTTATCAACTCCTTGCAAGTCTCCGCGAAGGGGTTTTGAAACGTCGCGCCTTGAGAGATAAATCTTTGCATGGCCACTTTTTTTGAAATCGCGACGTCGAGTTCCGCGTCACTCCCTTTCGTATACGCGCCTATGCGAATCAAGACCTCGTTCTCTTTTAAGAGAGTGTAATATCTTCTAAATTTCAACACCGCTCTAAAGTGTTCTGGAGTTATGATGTCGTTCATGACCCGCGAGGCGGAGTTTAAGATGTGAACTGGAGGATAAATGCCAAAGTCCGTCATTTCACGAGAAAGGACTATGTGTCCGTCCAAAATTGAACGAGATTGATCGGCGATGGGGTCGCTCATGTCGTCACCCTCGATCAGAACCGTAAAAAACGCGGTGATTGACCCTTTGCCTTCCTCTTTTCCGGCTCGTTCCATGAGCTGTGGCAAAAGAGTAAGCGAAGACGGTGGATAGCCTTTTGACGTTGGCGGCTCTCCTAAAGCGAGACCGATTTCACGCTGGGCCATGGCGAAACGAGTCACTGAATCCATGATGAAGAGAACGTCGAGGCCCTTGTCTTTGAAGTGTTCCGCCACGCTAATGGCGGCAAACGCGCCATACTTTCTCATAAGAGGCGAGTCGTCGGAGGTGGCGACCACGATGACCGTGTTTTCAAGGTTCCCTCCGAGGTTTTTTTGTATGAACTCTGGAACCTCGCGACCACGCTCGCCGATGAGAGCCACCACTTTGATTGGGGCGTCCGCACCGCGAACAATCATCCCCATAAGGGTCGATTTCCCCACGCCGCTTCCAGCGAAAATGCCAAGCTTTTGCCCTTTGCCACAAGTGAGAAGACCGTCTATGCTTTTCACCCCTACGCTAAAGACTTCATTTATCATGCCTCTCTTCATGGCCGCAATTGGAGCTTTTATAATGGGAGACATAATAAAGTCGGTGATGGGGCCTTTGCCGTCAATTGGTCTCATGAACGGGTCGACGACGCGACCAAGAAGAGAATCGCCAACGGGAATGTTTAATCCAGTGGAATCCAAAAAGACTCTATCTCCCGAGCAAAAGCCTTCCACAAAACTAAAGGGAGTTATAAAAAAAGTTCCGCCATCTATCTCTGTCACCATGCCCGAAGTCTCTTGTAAAGTGTCATTCGAAACAATTCTGACCATATCGCTAATGCTGACTTTGAGTCCCGTAGCGGTAATGACCGTGGCGTTAATTTTGACAACCTCTCCAAAAGCCACTGAGTAGTTTTTGCAAGAGAGCTTCTCTTTGAGTGAGGAGAATGGCATATGTTTGGTTTAATACCTTGTAGAAGTAGTGGAGTTTATCAGTGAGAAAAACTCGCTTCTTGTTTTTTCGTCTTTTTTAAACAGACCGCGAAGAGCTGAAGACGTCGTAGTGGAGTTTATCTTTTCAACTCCTCGCATCTCCATGCACATGTGTCTCGCCACGACTACGACCGCGACGCCTTTAGGCTTAATGGTATCCATGATAGCGTCGGCAATCTGTTCCGTAAGTTGCTCTTGAATCTGCATGCGACGAGAAAAAACGTTTACGACTCGAGGGATTTTTGAAAGCCCCACCACTTTTCCATCAGGTATGTAAGCGACATGAACGCGCCCTATGATAGGCAAAAGATGATGTTCGCAAGTAGAGTAAAACTCTATGTCTTTTATCAGCACCATCTCATCGTTGGAGCTTGTAAAAAGCGCTTTGGAGAGTATCTCTTTTGGGTCTTCTTTGTAGCCGCCATAGATAAATTCATAAGCTTTCTTTACTCTTGTAGGAGTGTCGACTAGACCTTCGCGCTCAGGATTTTCTCCCACGTGAAGCATCATAGTTTTTACCGCGTTTTCAAATTCGTTTGTATTGTTATCGGACAACGTTTTCGCCTTTGTTGTTTTGATAATTTATTGCACTAAAACGTGAGGCACGATTAGTGGATATTTTTTCATCTTACGAAAAATATGTTTTCTTACAACTTGACGAAGATCGTTTTCTAAAGCTTTGGGATTCTCTATAAGCCCTGGTTTTAGACTTATAAGAAATTGTTCCGCTATATCTTCCATCTCTTTTGCAAAAGCTCTATCTTGTCTATCTGGAACTATTCCAAACGTCGTGATTTTTGGTTTTGACAAGAGCTTGGAATCTTGCTCGCTAACTTCCACAACCATCATGACAATACCATCGGAAGCCAGTTTTTGACGGTCAAGAATGATGTCGTCGTCTATCTGATGATTATTTTGATTGTCGATGTAAGTTTTACCCGTTTTAACGGTTTTCACCTTTCTCATGAACTTAGGAGAAATCTCAATCTGCTCGCCATCCGTCATAAGTAAAATATTTCTCTCTGGAACGCCACATAAAATACCTGTGTCTCGATGCTTCATAACGTGATTGTATTCACCGTGTATTGGCAAAAAGAACTTAGGATTTACCAAACGCAACATCAACTTTTGCTCTTCCATAGAGGCATGTCCCGAAACGTGAATATCTCTATCCATCGCAATGCTCGCTCCCGCGCGCTGAAGATGATTTAGCATTCCAGAAATGCTTCCCTCGTTACCGGGAATGGCGCGAGATGAAAGAACGATTAAATCGGTTGGTTTAATCTTTATATGTCTATGCTCGCCTATCGACATTCTAAACAACGCTGAATTTGGCTCACCTTGAGAACCCGTCGTAACGATAAGAATTTCCTTGTCTTCAAGCCGCGCGACTTCCTCCGCGTCTATAAAAATCCCTTTTGGAAATTTTACGTAATCGTATTGCATCGCTATTTCAATATTTCGCTCCATGGAACGTCCTATGACGCATACTTTACGACCATATTTTATACCATGCATAATCGCTTGGTAAACGCGATGAATGTTTGAGCTAAAAGTAGACAAAAGAACTCTTCCTTCCGCTTTTGCAAAGATGCGATCAAGAGCGGGAGCGACGCTGAGTTCAGAACCTGTTGGAGTTGGGTTGTGAGAGTTGGTCGAGTCGCTTAAAAGACAAAGCACTCCTTTATCTCCATAGTAAGCGAGTCTATGTAAATCCGCCGTATACCCATCGACTGGAGTATAGTCTATTTTAAAGTCACCCGTATGAATTATTGTACCAGCTTCCGTTGTAATGGCCAAAGAAGACGAATCTATTATAGAGTGAGTCATGTGCATCCACTCTATGTCAAAATCATTGCCTATTCTATATACTTCGCGTTTTACGATTGGATTAAAAAGAGAGCGATGTTCTTTCATATGATGTTCGTCAAACTTATTGCCAATCATAGCCAAAGGAAGAGGAGTGCCATAAATAGGAAATTGCATCTCTTTATAAAGATACGGCATAGCGCCTATGTGATCCTCATGAGCGTGAGTGATAATTACGGCGACAATCTTATGTTTAATTTCACGAATATATGAAAAGTCAGGTATAAGAATATCCACTCCATGCATGGTTTCATCTGGAAAACTCATACCGACGTCAATAAGAATAGCCTCTTTTTCAGTCTCAAAAATCGTGATGTTTCCGCCGATTTCACCAAGTCCGCCAAGAGGAGTAACTCGTATTTTCGCTTTTGAATTAAGGTCAAGTTTAAAGTGAGGATTTAATCTCTGCTTATGAGCTTCTTGATTTTTTATTACAAAAGATTTTAAATTTTCATCCGTTGGAGTCGGCTGACGCTTAAATCTATTGTTCTGTTTTTTGTTTTTGTTAGCGTTTACGGGCTTGTTCCCTACTGCTTTTTCACCTGTTTCACTGTTACGATTAGGGTTAGCGTTGGGATTAGGTTTCCGACTACGATTACGATTGTTGTTATTTGGTTTAGCGTCCGTTTGAGGTCTAACTTCTTGAGTCATCCCCTGATTTTGTTCTTCCATCCAAACTCCTTGTTATTTTATAGAGTTGGTGATAGTCATGCGTAGAAATTTGATGAGGGCGAATTGTTAATGCAAGTTCATGCTTTTTAAAAGCTTCTTGAAGTACGCTTTTTTCATACTTTACAGATAGATTTTTCATTAAAGTTTTACGAGGTTGCTTAAATGCGACTCTTAGCATCTCCTCAAAATCTTCATCGCTTCTATTTGTATTTTTTTGTATAAGAAAAACGGCGGAATCTATTTTTGGCTGAGGGTCAAACGCGGTTGGGGGCACTTTCACAACTATATGTGATTTTCCCACGCTTTGAGTGATAACGCTCAAAGACCCAAACACTTTCTCACCTTCATGAGCGCAAAACTTTTCCGCCACTTCAAGTTGGACCATTACAAGTATATTTTTACACATTGGATCTGCGAGTGCTTTTAGGATAATATTTGTCGCAATATAGTAGGGCAAATTTGCCACTAAATCATACGGCTCATCAACTAAAGAACTCTTCCAAGCTTGCAGAACGTCCCCACAATTTAAGTGGAGTCGCTTGGTATCAATCTCTTTTTTAAATTCACTTTGTAACAGTCTACATAAATCGGTATCTACCTCAAAAGCTTCTACACTTTTGACATCAACTAAAAATTTAGTTAAATCACCTAAGCCAGGTCCAATTTCAACGATTTTATTTTCGTTTTTGGGCATCGCTTCGACGATTTTTCTTAAAATACTCTCATCTTTTAAAAAGTTTTGTCCAAACTTTTTTTTCGCAACAATGTTTTCTTTTTTCATAAGAATGAGTGTATAATAATTTTACTTACGTAAAGATAACAAATATCAATTAAAGTTGATATTTACTCTCATTTAGTGCGCGTACTACATTAAAGCGCTAATTTTTTCTTCTGAAACGGCTATAAGCCTTCTCTCGAGTCTGTTTATCTCTTCAAGTAAATCGTGAGAAATTCCTTCCATCTTGTCATAATACTCTTTTGCAACTTTTGATTCTATCTCAGAAACGTTCTTTCTCTTCAGGCCAAAAAGTTTAGTAAAAAAACCACCCTTCGCTTTGTTAAAATAGATGTTAAATATTTGTAAGTACACGTCATGTAAGTTGAAGTGCAATGATTCTATTTTCGACATGCATTCAACGGGATTATTCGTTAAGGCGTTGAGGATTTGTCCATCGCCATAAAACCATTTTCCAAATTTACATTCCGTAGAGTCGATGGGAATCGCGTCTTCTTCTATCTCTAAACCATTAATCAGCAATTTAGCTTTTTGAACCCATTTGATATGGGCCGCTTTGGCCGCTCTTAAATGACTGAGTATTTCATCTTTTTTCATTAGTGTAACTCCAATTTATTTATAGTTAATTATTATAGTGCGTTATACATTAAAAAATTATAAACAGGTTTTATAAATTAAGGCAACTTATGTTTTATGTGAAACATGCGTCTCTATAATATATCTAAGTCTAAAAAGATATAATTTCAATATATTTAAAAGGAGACTGTTGTATGAATTATTTCGCAAAAAGGATAATTCCTTGTCTTGACGTTAAAGATGGACGCGTTGTAAAGGGTGTAAATTTCGTCGGATTAAAAGACGCGGGTGATCCTGTTGAAGTTGCTCGCCGTTATAATGAAGAGGGCGCTGACGAACTTACGTTTTTAGACATCACGGCTTCATCGGATAACCGCGACACTATCGTGGAGATTGTCGCACAAGTCGCTCGTGAAATTTTCATTCCATTGACGGTGGGTGGAGGCATACGAAAACTTGAGGACATCTATAAACTTTTAAACGTTGGATGCGATAAAGTCAGCGTTAATTCCGCCGCTATTAAAAGACCCCAACTCATAGACGAAGGCGCAAAGCGTTTTGGATCGCAATGCATAGTCACCGCCATCGACGTAAAAAAAGTAGGAAACAACAAGTACCATGTATTTTTAAACGGTGGCAGAGTTGACACTGGACTTGACGCGGTAGAGTGGGCGAAAGAAGTAGTGGCCCGTGGAAGCGGTGAAATACTTTTAACGTCTATGGATGCAGATGGAACGAAGGCTGGATTTGAGCTAAACATAACGCAGCAAATCTCTCAAGCCGTAAACGTTCCAGTTATCGCGAGTGGTGGAGCGGGGACTATGCAACACATAAAAGAAGCGTTTGAACATGGCGCGGACGCGGCACTTGCCGCTAGTATATTTCACTATAAAGAGATTGACATAATGGATTTAAAACGTTATCTTCACGATGAAAACATACCAGTGCGTTTATAAATAGAGGGTTGAAAGTTTGAACGGGATATCATTATTTGCAAACGTAGGAATTGCGGAAACATATATAAAAAATCATAACATAAACATAGTGGTGGCCAATGAGCTATTGGAAAAACGAGCCGAATTTCATCAAGAGATGCATCCAAATTGCAAAATGATATGCGGAGACATAACGAATGCGGACATATACAAAGAGATATTGAAAAACGCCAAAAATAAAAAATGCGATTTTCTTATTGCAACGCCTCCATGTCAAGGTATGAGCGTCGCGGGGCAAATGAAAGAAAACGATCCCAGAAATTCTCTTATTCAATTTGTCATTAAAATGATTAAAGAACTTCAACCGACGCATGCTCTCATAGAAAACGTGCAGGGCATTTTAAAAACTTGCATTTTAGTTGAAGGAGTCGACACCAAAGTGCTCGACTACATAAACCAAGAGTTAGAGCCTTTAAAATACTTTGTAAATCCCGTTGTCGTTGACTCTGCGGATTATGGAACGCCACAAACGCGTAAACGCGCAATATTTTTAATCTCTAAAACTTCCAAATGGGAGTTACCCCAAAAGCTGGCTAAGATAACCGTAAAAGAAGCCATAGCTCATTTGCCAAGGTTGGAAAGTGGTGAAACTTCGAGTATAAAATATCACTATGCAAAAAAACATAATGAGAGACATATATCATTTTTAAAACATACGCCAAGCGGCAAAACGGCTTTGCATAACAAAGTGCACTATCCAAAAAAAGCGGATGGAACGCGAATTAAAGGTTTTGCTACAACGTATAAACGCATAGAGTGGGACAAGCCAGCGCCGACGATTACCATGGCCAATGGCTCTGTTTCCTCTCAGAACAACGTCCATCCCGGCGTTTTGCTAGAGGACGGAACTTATTCAAACGCGAGAGTGTTAACGCTCAAAGAGATATTTATACTTACAGGATTGCCTGATGATTGGAATCCGCCACAATGGGCGAGTGAGAACTTAATACGACAAGTCATAGGAGAGGGCGTTCCCCCAAAATTAATCGATAGCCTTCTATCCTCTATGCCTAAATAAAATAGGAAAACAAAATGATAATATGCGCTGGAAATAATGAAACTTTTGACTTTGCTCAACCGACTGGAGTGGGGCTGATTGAAACCGCCATGAATCTAACTCGTCTTTGCATGTTTGACAAACCTGAATTTTTACTCTTTGTTGGAAGCGCCGGTAGTTATGGAGACGCGAAACTATTTGACATTGTAGAGTCTAAAACAGCCTCAAACATTGAGCTCGCGTTTTTAAGCAATGACGCGTATACGCCACTTGACAACGTCGTAACGACTAACGAGACTAACAAAAAAGACATTGTCGTAAACTCGTCCAACTACGTTTCTACAAATGAAACTTTAACAAAAAACTTTTTGAAGTTTGGAGTGGGAATTGAAAATATGGAATTTTTCGCTGTTTTAAAAGTGGCTCAAGAGTTTAACGTTCCCGCTGGTGGAGTTTTTTGCGTCACCAACTTTACTAACAAAAACGCTCATGAAGACTTTTTGAAAAACCACAAAAAAGCTAAAGAACTCTTGAGTTTACATGTCAAAAAACGAATTAAGGAGCTAACTAAAAAATGACAAAACTAAAGCCATCGTTAATGGATTACACGCAAAAAGAACTAACGGCTCTTGTAAAACCAGCTTTTCGAGCCAAACAAATATATGGATGGTTATATCATCAGTACGCTGATAGTTATGACGATATGAAAAATATCCCGAACTCTCTCAAAGAAGAGTTAGCCCAAAAGTACCTCGTAAATCCACTCACGATAGCTAACAAGGAAGTCTCTAGCGATGGAACCATTAAGTATCTTTTAGAACTTCAAGATGGCAAAACGATGGAAGCGGTTTGGCTTAAGATGAAAGACGCGCAACTTGATTGCAATGGAGAAACCGTTCATGAAGCCAAGTACACCATCTGCGTCTCAACGCAAGTGGGTTGCAAAGTGGGTTGCACGTTTTGCCTAACGGCCAAAGGTGGATTTACGAGAGATTTAACCGCGGGTGAAATCGTGGCTCAAGTCGTAACCCTCAAAAAAGACAACGATCACAAGCATAACCGCAAAATCAATATCGTGTATATGGGAATGGGCGAACCTCTAGATAACCTTACCAACCTAACTCAAGCCATAGAGATCTTTAAAGAAGACGAGGGTCTTTGCATAAGCGCTAAGAGACAAACCGTTTCTACAAGCGGATTAAGCACAAAGATAGATAAACTCGGAGAGATGGATTTAGGCGTTCACATCGCCATATCTCTTCATGCCGTCGATGATGAACTTAGAAGCGAACTTATTCCGATGAACAAAGCGCACAACATCAACTCCATCATAGAAGCCGTCAAACGCTTCCCAATAGACACTCGCAAACGCGTCATGTTTGAGTATCTAGTCATCAAAGGCAAAAATGACGACATAGGCTCCGCTAAAAAGCTTGTAAAACTTCTTGCCGATATAAAGGCTAAAGTGAATCTAATATACTTCAACCCCTATCCAGGAACTTCTTACGACAGACCATCAAAAGATGATATGATTGCGTTTCAGGAGTATCTACTAAAACATGGCTTGCTCTGCACCATCAGAGATTCAAAGGGCATAGACATTAGCGCCGCATGCGGTCAGTTAAAAGAGAAAACTAAACTAGAAAATGAGGATTTTAAATGAGTTACGTAGACATAGGCGAAGTGATTTTTATTGTTGTGTCTTTTACTATCGCTATTGGTGGATTTTTTTACGCTCTTAAAAATGATAAAATATAATTCGAAGTAAAACTTAACTTTAACAAAACGACCAACACACCAGGGAGGTCGTTTCTGAATGTAATGATACCTTACTAATCTTACAGAAAAATAACAAAATAATTTCAATCAAAATTACACAAAAATATAAAATTCTTTGACAATTCACATATTGTTCTAAGTTGTGAATAACTTGTGCTAGTCATCAATATAAATTCCTAAATTTGTATTGTTTTTAAGAATTTATTTATATAAAATCCAGCTTGATTAAAATTATAAACAGCCAATAAAGTCCTTATTACAGGGCTTAAAAAGCCTATTTAACTTATGGTTTAGAAAAAGTTATTCACAATCATAGTAGTTATTCACATTTGTTCCACATTTTCACATATTAGCTCTAAACATAGTTTAACGCGATGAGACTAAACATGCTTTATAGATTGATTTGTGGATGGATGTTTCACGTGAAACATTATATTGTTAAACTATCCATGCAAACTTTTTCAAAATCCACGTCACTCGTTATATTGTAAAGCTTATCGTAAAGTTCAAATTCTAATTCACATGCATGAAGAAGCAATCTAGTCGCGCCACCGTTTTTCACTCTCTCAAGAGGAGTCAACTCTTTATCTAAAAACTTTATCATCTCTTCTTCGCTCTGTCCATAAATCGGGTCGCCAACTATTGGATGTTTCACGTGAAACAAATGCACTCTTATTTGATGCTGCCTTCCAGTGTACGGAGAGCACTCTATTAAACTCATATCCAATTCTGGAAAATACTTGATAGGCTTAAAATCGGTCTTGGACGCTTTGCCGCTTTCATCAACTTTCACAACCATTCTCACCATAGCGCTTTCATCTTGAGCGCGAAGCAGGGGAGCTTCGACTCTCAACGCTTCTTTAAACTCTCCATGAACAAACGCAAGATATTTTTTTTTCATTTCTCTCTCTTGAAACATCATTTTGATGTCTCTTTCACTCTCTTTGTTTGTGGCGCATAAAACCAAACCGCTAGTCTCTTGGTCGATTCTATGAGCGATGTTGGCGTCTCTTCCAAATTGATATTTCAACTCGTCAATCAAAGAGTAGGGAGTGTTTCTATTTTGAGGGTGAATTAAAACTCCGCTTGGTTTGTCAAAAACCACAAATTCATCTCCAACGTACGTAGGTCTCAACCCTTTAGTCATAGGTTCAAAATATATAAATTCAAACTCGCCTTGTATCTCTCCCGCAGTTCTCGTCATGGGTTTTCCATCGACAAACAGTCTACCTTTCGCTATCAGCCTCTGCGCTTCTTTTTGGGTGTAATCCAACTCTTTTATTAGGTACAAAAAGGCTTTTTGCTTTTCTTGCGCAAACATTCTCTTTAAAACAAATGGCAAATTATAATCCTTATTTAAGTCAACTTTTAATATCTTTTAATCATCTATTTAATATAATAAAGGACTATAAAATTTATGAATTTTATCATAAATATTCAATATAAAAATCACAAAGGCTTAATAGATGATAGATAGATATTCAAGGGAAGAGATGAGTTCAAAGTGGACTTACCAAGCAAAATATCAAGCTTGGCTAGACGTAGAAAAAGCGGTTGTCAAAGCTTGGGCTAGACTCGGAAAAATTCCTCAAGACGACGCGGACAAAATAATCGCAAACGCAGGATTCGACATTAAAAGAATTGATGAAATAGAAGCGGTTACTCGTCATGACCTAATCGCGTTTACTACAAGCGTATCTGAAACTCTTGGCGCGGAGAGTAGATGGTTTCACTATGGGATGACTTCATCGGACACGGTTGACACTGCCGTGGCTCTTCAGATGAAAGACTCTTTGGAGTTAATCATAGAAGACGTGAAAATGATTATGGAGTCTATTAAAAAGCGCGCGATGGAACATAAGATGACTCTCATGGTCGGTCGGTCGCATGGCATTCATGGCGAGCCAATTACCTTTGGTCTCGTCTTAGCCGTATGGTACGACGAGATGGCTAGACACTTGGAAAACTTAGAGCAAACTATGGCCGTTATCGCCGTTGGTCAAGTGAGTGGAGCCATGGGAAATTTCGCTCATGCGCCATTGGAGTTGGAAGAATACGCTTGTGAAGAGTTGGGACTCAAACCGGCTCCAGCTTCCAACCAAGTTATTCAACGCGACCGTTACGCGCGTCTCGCTACGTCCTTGGCGCTTATGGCTTCTTCAATCGAGAAGTTTGCGGTGCAAGTTCGTCACTGGCAAAGAACGGAAGTGTATGAGTGTGAAGAGTATTTTGCAAAAGGGCAAAAAGGTTCATCCGCCATGCCTCACAAACGCAATCCTATCCTAACGGAGAACATAACTGGTTTGGCTCGCATGATTCGTTCTTACGCCATTCCAGCTATGGAAAACGTCGCTCTATGGCATGAGAGAGACATTAGCCATAGTTCGACTGAAAGATTTTGGCTCCCAGACAGTTTTATAACAAGCGACTTTATGCTTCATCGCATGAATAACGTTATAGCGAATCTTACAGTTTATCCTGAGAACATGATGAAAAATCTAAACCTGACCGGTGGACTCGTCTTTTCTCAACGAGTGCTTTTAGAGCTTCCTCTTCAAGGCGTATCGCGCGAAGACGCCTATCGCATAGTTCAAAGAAACGCGATGAAAGTTTGGGAAGAGATACAACAAGGAAAACCTACAACTGACGCGAATGGAGAGTCGCTCTACCTTAACCATCTCTTAGCCGATGAAGAGTTGAGAAGCTCCCTAAGCGAAGAACAAATCCGCGAGTGTTTCAACTACGACTACTACACTAAAAACGTAGACAATATTTTTGCACGAGTTTTTAAATAAATCTACATATAGACGAGGATAATAAATGATAACGATTATAAAAAGAAATGGCAGAACGGAACCACTAGACATATCCAAGATACAGAAGTACACTTCTTCGGCCGTAAAAGGTCTAAGCAACGTCTCTCAAAGCGAATTGGAAGTTGACGCTCAGATTCACTTTCGTGATGGCATAACGTCAAAAGAGATTCAAGAAACTCTTATTAAAACAGCTGTTGACAAGATAGACATAGACGCGCCCAACTGGACTTTCGTCGCGTCGCGTTTGTTTCTTTTCAATCTATACCACCAAGTGAATGGTTTTACAGGTTACGCTTCTTTAAAAAAATACTTTGAAAATGGTGAAAAAAACGGTCGCATTCTTTTAGGACTAAAAGAGATGTACGATTTGGATGAGCTTGAAAAACATTTGGTTCCCGAACGCGACATGCAGTTTAATTATCTTGGAGTAAAGACTCTCTATGACAGATATCTCATTAAAGATTCGACGGGAACGCCAATAGAACTTCCCCAACATATGTTTATGGCTATAGCGATGTTCTTGGCTCAACGCGAAGAAAATAGAGAAGAATGGGCTATCAAATTTTATAACATGATAAGTAAGTTTGAGGTGATGTTAGCCACTCCAACGCTCTCCAACGCTAGAACGACAAGACACCAACTAAGCTCATGTTACATTGGTTCCACTCCTGATAACATCGAAGGAATTTTTGACTCTTATCAAGAGATGGCTATGCTTTCCAAATTTGGCGGAGGCATTGGCTGGGATTGGACCGGCATCCGTTCCATGGGTTCGTTCATAGATGGACATAAAAACGCCGCTGGAGGAACCGTTCCTTTTCTTAAAATAACAAACGACATTGCAATCGCGGTCGATCAATTGGGCACTCGAAAAGGCGCCATCGCGGTTTACATGGAACCTTGGCACATTGATATAAACGACTTTTTGGATTTGAAGAAAAACTCTGGTGAAGAACGTCGTCGCGCTCATGATCTTTTTCCAGCCATGTGGATCAACGACCTCTTCATGGAGAGAGTTCAAGCAGACGCGATTTGGACTCTTTTCGATCCTTACGACACGAGAGATTTGGCCACTCTTTATGGCGACGCTTTTAACAAACGTTATGAAGAGTATGAAAACGACAGTGGCATCGTGAAAGAAAAAGTAAAAGCGAAAAACCTTTGGAAGAAGATTTTAACTTCTTATTTTGAAACTGGCTCGCCATTTCTTTGTTTTAAAGACAACGCAAACAGAGCAAATCCAAACGATCATTTTGGCGTTATACGCAGTTCAAATCTTTGTACTGAAATCTTTCAAAACACCGCGCCAAATCACTATAAAATAAAATTTCTTTTTGAAAACGGCGAGTACGTTAGTTATGAAGAAGATGAGATGGTAAGAGTGGATAGCGGGATAGAAAAGCCCGCTAAAAAAGTTACCGCTTTAGACTCTCTCGGTGGCATGCCAATCTACGTAGTTGAAAAAGAAAAGGTCAATGGCGATACTGCCGTTTGTAATCTTGCGTCCGTAAACTTGTCTCGCGTAAATACCAAAGAAGACATAAATAGAATCGTTCCAATCGCCGTTAGATGTTTGGACAACGTTATAGATCTTAACTTTTACCCTGTAGAAAAAGTAAAACGCACAAACATGAAAACTCGTTCTATTGGTCTTGGAGTTATGGGCGAAGCTCAAATGTTAGCGGAACAAAGCATCATGTGGGGAACCCAAGAACACTTTGACAAGATAGATGAAGTTATGGAAGCTGTTTGTTATAACACTATTTCAGCGTCATCGGACTTGGCTCTTGAAAAAGGTAGTTATCCAAAATTTGAGGGAAGCAAATGGAGTAGGGGAATCATGCCTCAAGACCATGCGAGCGCCGAAGTGAGAAACCTTGTTGATCGCGGGGGGCTTTTCGCTTCCACTTACGAGTGGGAAGAGCTTCGCTCGAAAGTGAAATCTCAAGGCATGAGAAACGGCTACTTGATGGCGGTCGCTCCAACTAGCTCTATCTCTATCTTGACTGGAACCACTCAAGCGATTGAACCAGTATTTAAACGCAAATGGTCTGAGGAAAATTTATCTGGACTCATACCGGTCGTAGCGCCAAATCTTAATCCAGACACTTGGAGCTATTACACTCCGGCGTATGAGTTGAACCAAACCATACTTATAAAAGCCGCGGCCATTCGTCAAAAATGGATAGATCAAGGTCAGTCGCTTAACATTTTCATTACGCTAGATAAAGCCAGTGGGAAATACCTAAACGAGATATATATGCTGGCTTGGAAACTAGGTTTAAAATCCACCTACTACCTTCGTTCGCAATCGCCTGAGGTTTTTCATGACGTTGAAGATAGAAGCATGGAATGCGTTGGTTGCCAATAGGCCATCATACATGAAACCTTTATTAGAAAAAGAGATCAATGCGTTTATGCAAAGATTTGATAACTTTAGAGACGCCGAGTTTCGTTCTCTAAAAGTTGTATCCCCAAGCGAGATACGCCTAATTTTTGGAGTGCAAGATAGAGCAAGGGCGTTTGATTGGATAAGCTTGGAAGTGGAGTTCTTAGAAATAAAGGACGCGAAACTTTTAAATTTTGATAAAGTCAAATTAGTTAGCATGGACGAGGGAGCGACTTTTCTAAAAAGCGATTCATTTGCATTTTGCATTGGAAAGTATAGCGATACGACCAATATGAAAGATTCCATCGCTTACGTAATCTGTGATTCAATAAAATACAAAGAAGGAACGTTCTAATGAATATTCCAACAACAAAAACGAGGAAATAAAATGAGAATAGTATGCCCACACTGTTTAAGCGTTAACAACGTTCCAAAAAAAGATGAATACAAAAAAGCCAATTGTGGAAAATGCAAAGAGTCGCTGCTCGACACAAAACCGATTGAACTAACAAACAATAATTTTGACGAAGTTGTTGTAAACAGCGACATTAGCGTCATTGTAGATTTTTGGGCTCCTTGGTGCGGACCATGTAAAATGATGGGACCAGTATTTGAAAAAACAGCTACTAAATTTCCACTAAAAACTCTTTTTGCAAAAGTCAATACTGAAAATGAGCAAAACTTAGGCGCAAGATTTGGAATTAGAAGCATACCAACGCTGATGATTTTCAAGAATGGCAAAGAAGTTTATCGCGCTTCGGGAGCTTTAGACGAGACTACTTTATCACGATTGGTTTTACAATACAACTAGATTGTCTATACGTAAATAAGGAATGGCGATGAAACATTTTACATTTTTAGCAACTGACAAAGACGCTTACTCTTTAGCTAAAACAGAAGCTAAAAATAGTGTGTACAAATCACAACTTATTCAAATTTTTACAGCTATTACGAATAAAAAAGATATTGAAAAATTATTGAAAGAAACCAATAAAAATTTTCCAGACGCTTGTGTCGTAGGAACTACGACGGCGGGTGAAATATCTCATGCAAAGATGTACGACGACTCTACGGTCATAAGTCTCTCCCTCTTTAAAAACACTAAACTCAAAACATGCACAGTTGACTCCATAAACAGAGAGAGCGGTCAAACATTGTCTAGTAAAATATGTTCTAAAAATACAAAAGCAGCCATCGTTTTAAGCGAAGGATTACAAGGAGAGGATTACGTAGGTTTTATACAAGCCATCAAGAAAGAAAATCCAAACGTAATCATAGCGGGGGGACTCGCCGGAGACAACTTCGCGCTAAAACAGACTTATGTGTTTTTAGGAAGCAAATTATATGAAGAGGGCGCGGTGGCCGTCTCTTTTTCGGGCAAAGAACTCTACGCGGACAATAGATATAACCTAAACTGGACTCCGATAGGTAAAGAGTTTACGATTACTTGCGCAGAGGGAAATCTAATTAAAGAGATAGACGGGGAGAAAGCGGTATCTATTTTCAAAAAATATTTAGGATCTGAAATTTTTGACAATAAAGCGGCCTCTCTACCCGACTTTCAACTACTATACAAAGAAGGAAAGACGGTAGTTTCAAGAACTCCCCTAGCGGTTGATGGGGAAAGCCTCGTATTTGCCGGCCCGCTTAAAAACGGTCAAAAAGTGCAGTTTGGCTTTTCAAACGCTTCAAGCGTTATATCCGGCGCTGAACATATAAGTAAAATAATAAATCAGAAACCAGCGCAAGCGATATACATATACTCAAGCGTCGCTAGAAAAACCCTTCTTGGAAAAGTTCTTGAAAACGAATTTAAATCGTTTGAATCCATCGCTCCCACGGCTGGTTTTTTCACTTACGCCGAGTTTTATAGCACGACGGCGGACAACGCTCTTCTAAACTGCACCACAACCGTTTTAATTTTATCTGAAGAACAAACAGAAACAAACAACACAGTTCAAACGCACGACGCTAAGAATACTAACTTGGATAACGTCACGTTTAAAGCTTTAACTCATTTCATAGAGCAAACATCGTTAGAGTTAAGCGAAAACGCGCATCTACTAGAAGAGTATAAAGACGTCGTTGATCAATCTTCTCTTGTTTCAAAAGCGGATAAAAATGGCGTAATAACTTATGTGAATGATAACTTTTGCGCTACTAGCCAGTATTCAAGAGAAGAGTTGCTTGGTTCGAATCATAACATCATCAGAGATAAAAGCATGTCGAGTTTTCTCTTTAAAAAATTGTGGTCTACCATACTGCAAGGTAAAATTTGGAAAGGGCTTATATCCAACAGAGCCAAAGATGGCTCAATCTACTTTGTAGACGCTACGATAATGCCTATTTTTAACGTAGCTGGCGACATAAAAGAGTTTATCGCAATAAGACAAGACGTGACCAAACAGATAGAATCAAAAAAACGCATAGAAGAAAAAGAGAAACTTATAAAGGCGATTTTTGACAACCAAGATAGCATAGTGCTATTTTCATCAGTGTCGCAAGGGATGCTAAACGCAAATAAAAAGTTATTTCACTATTTAGATTACAAAAATTTTGAGGATTTTAAAAGTCACCATGACTGCATATGCAATCTGTTTATAGAAGAGGAGGGCTATATATACCCCTCCAAATATCCAAACTGGATTGACGACACGGCTAACGATAAATCCGACAAAGACAAAAAAGCCAAAATATTAACAAAAGACGGAGTAGTTCGTACCTTTAACATAATGGTTAAAAAAATTGACGACGCTTACATCATTAACCTTTATGACATCACAAACTTGGAAGAAGCCATATTAAAAGCGAACGCTTCAGAACAATCCAAGTCGATATTTTTGGCCAATATGTCTCATGAGATAAGAACTCCACTCAATGGAATACTAGGTTTCACTGACATTTTAACTAAAAAAGATTTAGACAAAGACGCTTCGCGATACGTGGAAATAATTCACAAGAGTGGCCAAACGCTTCTAAACGTTGTTAATGACATCTTAGATTTCTCAAAATTGGAAAGTGGAGAGTTGTCTCTTTACAAGGTTGAATCACCTCTCTTTTTAGAAATGGAATCAGCAGTTTCCACCTTCGCGTCTCTATCAAAAAAGAAGCATATCAACTATTACATATACATAGACACTAACATACCAAAAACGCTTGTTTGCGATATACAAAGACTAAAACAAGTTATTAACAACCTTATAAGCAACGCCATTAAATTTACTCCCGATGGTGGAAAAGTGCAAGTAGAGATTTTGTTGCATAGCAAAAACAATGGCGTCGCTGAAATAAGTTTTAGCGTTAAAGATAGTGGCATTGGCATTGAAAAGCATAAAATAAAAACTATATTTCAAGCATTTTCTCAAGCGGACAACTCAATAAGCAGAGAGTATGGAGGTACTGGTTTGGGACTTGCGATAAGCAACAAATATATAAAGATGATGGGTTCCAACATAGAAGTAAAAAGCGAAAAGGGCAAAGGCAGTGAATTCTATTTTCATGTAAAACTTCCCATAGTAAATAGTTCCAAAGCGATCAAAAGAGAGCTAAATCTCAATAACTCCAATATCGTAATACTAAGCTCTCAAGATAAAACAAACTGCGCGATTAACGAGATTGTTTATACGTATTTAAAAGCTTGGGAATATGATTATAGAAAGATAAATAATATCGACGAGATAAGTAATTTAGACGACGTTTTAATTGTTTGCGCAAAACTATTTGATCAAACTCCATGTATGGAAGCGCTGAATAAGTTTAAAAAACTACATCTCATTTATATAGAAGGCTCAGAAGACAACTTCAACTGTTCACATGACAAGTTTCATCTTATCGAACAACCTATGACGGGTTCAATGCTTTTTGACAATCTTATCACGCTGATAAACGATAATGGAAACGCTCATGCTCCAAAAGCGTTTACAAAATCGCAATCGGCGCAATACAGCGGAAATATTCTTATAGCCGAAGATAATGAAACAAATCAAATACTCATAAGCACCATGCTCGAGGAGAGAGGACTGCAATACACAATCGTAAACAACGGAAAAGAAGCCGTTGACGAAGCGACTCGAAACAGTTATGAGATTATTTTAATGGATATTAACATGCCCATTATGGATGGCGTAACCGCTACGAAACTTTTGAGGAAAAATGGATACGAGAAACCGATTATATCCCTCTCGGCTAACGTTATCGAATCAGATAAAAAAGAATTTTTAAAAGCTGGAATTAATCAAACGCTCAATAAGCCAATTATACCAAAACGACTCGATAAAATTTTGAATGATTATTTAGACGTGAAAAACGATGTAATGACTTTAGATTATGACAAAATAGATGTAGACCTAATGGGTAAACTTCTTTCCATACCAAATAGAGTGATCATACTGAAACTTCTAAATAGTTTTTATCAAACCGCCGCGACTATTCTTCAAAAGTTGCAATCGAATAATTTGGATAAGAATTTGCTTCATAGCGTAAAAGGCGTAGTGGGCAATTTAAGATTAAAAAAACTTTATAATTTAACCGTAGAGTTTGAAAAAAGCGTCAATGAATGGGAAGATGGCGCTCATGAGAAAAATAGAGCAATTATAATATCTCACGTTAAAGAGCTTATGCGACAAATTGAACTAATTGATAAATAAATATTTATCGCCATTTGAAACTTCAACGTCTCCTATAGAGTTTTGAAGTTTTTTGTAAATTTCAGGTACGGTTGTTGAATTATCTTTGCAATTATACATGACGGTGGAGATTGTTACCAAAGATCCTATCTCTTTACTTTTATTTACAGCCATATAGATGGATTCGTACAATTTTTTAATCTCGCCAATATCATAATCTTTTAGTAAAATTCCAAAGCTTATGCCATAAAGTCTTGCGACTTTTGCGTTATTGTAAGCGGTTTCTTCAAGTAATTTTGAGAAAAATTTAATAATTTTATTTGCGCTATAGAAACCATAAACTTTATTTATTTTTTCAAATCTATCAAGCTTAAGATACATGACCCAAAAGTTTTCATCCTTGTTAAGATAAGATTTTATTTGCGAGTCGAAATAAAGCGCGTTATGAAGTTTTGTTAGTGGATCCGTTACGCTCAACTGGGCAAGTTTGGACTGTTTATCTTTTATCTCTTGCAAATACGCCATGTTTTGAAGATGCGTTTTAACGCGAGCTTTCAACTCAACGCCATTAAATGGCTTAGATATATAATCCACTCCACCAACTTCAAACGCGCAAGATATAAATTCAATGTCAGTTTGCGCCGTTAAAAAAATAACGGGTATATCTTTCGTTTTAATGTCTTCTTTTAGTATTTTGCATACCTCAAAACCATCTTTTCCCGGCATGTTAATGTCAAGTAAAACAAGGTCGACGTTTTTTTTTAACACATTTTCAATCGCGCCTCTCGCGTTCAAAGCGAAAGAGAGCTTGTAGCCCTCTTCTTTAAGATAAATGGCGGCCAATTCTATGTTAAACTTTTCATCGTCAACAATTAAAACATGAAAGTTATTACTGGTTTTCACATAAAACTACTTAATGTATGAACAACAATAATCGGTAACGCTTTTAATTTTCAAATCAAAAGACGAGTTTGCCCCGACTTGAAAAGTCTCAGGAGTATGCAGCGTTTTCCAATCTTCATTTGGTAGTCTTATCTCTAACTCCCCACTTAACATCTCCATAATTTCCGCTTCGTTTGTTCCAAAAGTATACTCGCCTGGCAACATAACGCCCAAGGACTTTCTACTTCCGTCGCTAAACTCCAAAGTACGACTACTCACTTTACCGTCATGATAAATATTTGCTTCTTTTACCGCCGTTACGTTTTCAAACTTTGCCAATTTAATTCCTTTTTTTATTTATATTATGATACCCTAACTAAACTAATTTTTCAATGATTAGGAAATTAAAAAGGATTTATTATGAAACGATATCAGTGTGGCGCATGCGATTATATTTACGATCCAAAAATTGGCGATGAAGAGAATGGCATCGCGCCTGGAACGGCTTTTGAAGATTTGCCAGAGGAGTGGACTTGTCCAGACTGCGGAGAGCCTAAAGAGAGTTTTGAAGTTTTAGAAGACGATTAGCGCCTCTTTAACTCTTGCTTCCATGAGTGAGTTTGACTCTTTGCGAGTGGGTGATGGCGACGGCCATGGCGTCGGAAATGTCAAGAGGTTTGATCTCTTGTTTGATGTTTAAAAGACGTTTAACCATAAACGCCACCTGTTCTTTTCCCGCTTTTGCTTTTCCAGTCAGCGCTTTTTTTACTTGTAGCGCGGTGTACTCATGAAACTGTCCAAACTCTTGGAGTAGTTTTAACATGATGGCGCCGCGAAATTGCGCGAGTTTTATGGTTGTTGCTGGATTATGCGCGTAAAATATATCTTCCATAGCCACTTCGTCTATCACATGATTTGAAAATATCCTATCCAAACCCTCAACCATTTGCGGTATTTGAAATTGTAAATCTTCCGCCTTCATCTTAATAAGTCCAGCTTCCACCAAAGATATTTTTCCTTTTTCCAAAGAGATAAGAGCGTAGCCCATATTCCTAGTTCCTGGGTCTATTCCAAGTATTATCATTCTCACCCTTGTCCATCTTAAAAAATATTGCTAGATTATACTCAAAATAGTATTATAATTTGAGTTGATAAAAGATTAATGTAAATTTAACTACAATAAGTAAAAGATTATGTGATTGAGGTAACCATGGATACTATAAATATACTCGCCGTTGATGATGAACCGTTCAATTTGGATTTAATTGAACTTGCTTTTATGGACTTTGCAAATGTAAACATAACAAAAGCTTTTAATGGCAAAGACGCCTTGGAAAAACTCCCTGATTCTCATGCTAACGTTATTTTACTGGATCTTAGAATGCCAATTATGAATGGACTTGACACATTGGAAATACTCAAAAACGATTCCATATTTTCAAAAATACCCGTCATTGTTGTAACCGCCAATAGTGAAGAAAAACATAAAGCCCTTAAACTAGGCGCAAATGATTTTTTATCAAAGCCTGTTGATACGGAAGAACTAATACTGCGTACCTTTAATCATTCACAACTCCATAAGAGCCAACAAAAATTAGAAGAATTAAATCAAAACCTAGATGAGTTAGTGTTACAAAAAACTCTCAAACTACAAGAAGCGTTAAATTTTGCGCAAGAAACGGAATATGAAATATCGCTAAGATTAGGCAAAGCCAGCGAATACAGAGACTTAGAGACAGGGATGCATATAAAAAGAATGAGTCGTTATTCCGCGTTACTTGGCAAATTAAGTGGAATGGACGCCGATGAAGAAAAATTGCTTTTATATTCATCCCCCTTGCACGACATAGGTAAGATTGGCATCCCCGACGCAATCTTACTAAAGCCGGGAAAACTAGACAATAGTGAGTTTGAGCTCATGAAACAACACTCTTCCATAGGAGGGCTCATGCTCTCCGATGGAGATAGATTTCCAATAATTAAAGCCGGTAAAATCATAGCGACGCAACATCATGAGAAATATGATGGAACGGGATATCCAAACAAATTACATGGAGATGAAATTCATATATACGCCAAAATAGTCGCTATCGCCGATGTTTTTGACGCTTTATCGTCTAAGCGCGTTTATAAAGCCGCTTTTCCTTTGGAAAAGACGTTAGCGATTATAGAAGAGGGTAGAGGCACTCACTTTGATCCAATAGTGTTAGATCTGTTTTTCAACAATATAGATGATTTTTTAGCTATCAAAGAGGCCTTTCCAGATTGTGAAGAAACCCCACACATATTAAACCTAATTGAGGAGTATAGATGAAAATACTAATTGTAGAAGATGAACCATTTAACGTTATGGTTTTGGAGGAAATGATAAAAAATTTTTATCCCGACATAGATATTACAAGCGTTGAAAATGGTAAGTTGGGTTATGAGATACTAAAAAACGACTCTTTTGATTTGGTTCTCAGCGATGTTAGCATGCCCGTTATGGATGGCTACGAACTTGTCAAAAAAATTAAAGGAGAGTTGGCTCTTAACGTCACCACTATTGCCGTGACCGCTTTTGCGATACAAGGAGATAAAGAAAAGTTGCTTCTCTCAGGATTTGACAATTACCTTTCAAAACCCATAGATATTAGTGAACTAGAAAACATGTTAAATAAATACTTAGGCAATAATTCTTGAAACTATCGATATTCGTCATTCTAATTTTAATAGCGTCTCTTCACGCGACTGAATTAATAAAACCCATTCCAACCGACAGTATAACAAACAAGCAAAAAGTGGCGTTGGGTAAAAAACTTTTTTTTGACGCAAGGTTATCAAAAGACGACACTATTTCTTGTAATTCCTGTCACGACGTCGCCTATAACGGAGCGGACAAAACAGCTCTGTCTTTTGGAGTCGACGGACAAGCGGGACAACTAAACTCTCCAACTCTTTTTAACGCTCTTTATAACATTGCTCAGTTTTGGGACGGTAGAGCGAGTGATTTAAAAGAACAAGTAAAGGGTCCTTTGTTTAATCATGTAGAGATGGCGACGAACGAGAAGGAACTTGTAAATAAACTCTCTCAAGATAAAAAATACGTAAATTTGTTTTTTCAAATATATGGCGACGCTATCAACCTTAACAATATTAGCGACGCCATAGCGGAATTTGAGAAAACGCTGATAACGCCAAACTCTAAATTTGATTTATTTCTAAAAGGAGATTTGCAACAACTATCTCAACAAGAGAAAGAGGGATATAAACTTTTTAAAAATTTTGGATGCGTTTCTTGCCATAATGGCGTCAACATTGGCTCAAATATGTTTCAAAAGTTTGGAATTTTTGCAAAATACGATGAAAGAGAAGAGAATTTAGGAAGGTATAACGTAACGAAAGATGAAAATGATAAATATTATTTTAAAGTGCCAACGCTTAGAAACATAACAAAGACATCCCCATATTTTCACAATGGATCTGTGGAGAAACTTGAAAACGCCATTAAGATTATGGGCTACTATCAATTAGGAAAAGTACTCTCAAATGAGGAAATCACAAGTTTGGCGCTCTTTTTAAAAACGCTAGATGGCGAACTGCCATAAATAGGATTATCTAAATGCGCAACCAAAAGTTACCTATCGGTTTATCATTTGTCCTGATAACGCTATTTATTGTTTCTTATTACAACTTTTATTCTAGTGCAAAAATAGAACAAAACATGTTAAACGTCACTAAAGAAATACACTCATTAAAAATTCAAAACGTTCTACTCAATGAACAAATAAACAATAGTTTTAGAATAGAAAATTTTGACGAACTCAATTATTTGTTGAAAATTATTCAATTCAACTGGTTCTCAATAAGAGATGAAATTAAAAATATAAATAACGAGGAAAAGATTGTTGAGCAAATCACCGACGTAATAAAACAAAAAAACCAATTACTCATGCATTATACTTCCGATAAAGCGATTAGGGCAAATTCGATAGCCTTTATCATTACCCTTGAATCAGAAATAAAAGATGGCAACAGTGAATTTTTATTAGAATTTTCAGAACTTCTCAATACGCTATCAAATAACGTCACATTTTATAATGCGAACATTTCTGAAATACAAGGAGACATAGCCAATATCATCGGGTTTATGAAAAAAGACAAATCAAACGCGTCTTTAAACAAAAAATTAATTGAACAACATTTGAATATCTTTTTAAAAACATCAAATAATATAGACAACGCCATTAATCAAATTGAAAAATTACATTTTGTAAATAAACTTAATAAGCTCGAGACAATGTTTTTTCGTAACCATTCAGCACCCAGCTAAAACAGGTATATAAACCTCACCCTTT
>ERZ889078.799-NODE-799-length-27095-cov-13.379734_pt1 | contig 27095 bp, 21 predicted proteins | sample MGYA00521266_ERZ889078 | MGnify/ENA primary metagenome ERZ889078 (study PRJEB32303, sample SAMEA104408618) | aquatic metagenome | biome: Brackish water; feature: Pelagic; material: water | place: Baltic Sea | collected 2014-06-16T06:34:00 | depth 76,534 m ...
AGGGGATTTAGGGGTGGATAAGAGCAAGAAAATGGTACGAATATGACGTTTTATTTTCCCGCTAAAATATGGCTGGCATTCGGAGAGACCTTTGAGGGGAATCAGAAGATTGTGGATTGGTTGATCCGGAATGGCTATCCTGAAGTGGCTGCATTATCCCATGCCATGCGGGGCAGCGATGAAGCCTTCTCCTGGCTGATGGCCAATCAATTTCTTCACCTGGCAGCACTCGACAGCGCGATAACTTCAGAAGACCCAAAAGCGTACAAATGGCTGAAAACGAACAAACACCTGTTCCTGATTGTATTCGCTGATGCCTGTAAGGGACAACCGGCTGCCATTGCCTGGTTCAGGAAGCACAAACTGGATGCATTCCTGTTTATAGCCGGAAAGATCAAGAAATTTTGTGATAACCAGACGTTTGATTACCACAAGAAACAGTTTTAAATTCCAAGTCCCAAATCCCAAGCACCAAATTCCAAAAAAAACTATTACGAAATGTTTGGATTTTCGAACATTGTGTATTGGTGATTATTTGATACTTGAGATTTGGAACTTGGAGTTTGGGTCTTGAAATTTGAGTGCAGCTTTAGCTGCACTTTGAGTAGTCGCAGTTGCGGCACCTGACACACCCCTCTTCGTAAACCAGACCACCTTTTTCGTGACACTGCGGACAGTCATGCTCAGCGGCTTTGGTCCCATCGGGTATGAATTTCTTCAGTGCCCGTTCCACTCCATTTTTCCAGGTGTTGATGGAATCGGTTTCAAAGTGGAGTTTAGAGATGAGGTTCACAACGAAGGGAAGAGGCATTCCGTGGCGTAGGATTCCGGAGATCAATTTGGCGTAGTTCCAAAACTCCTTGTCGAAGGAACGGGAAAGCCCCTCGATAATAATATTGTATCCCTGCCGGTCTTCGAACTGAAAATCATACCGCGATTTGATGCCTTCGGGACGGTTCTTGACGATCCACCCTTTTTGTACCCATGTGGGAATCCAGAAATCGTCGGCATGCCCTGTGAAGATCTCATAAGGCCGGCCATCGAGCAAACCTACAACTGCTATCCATTTTTCTTTGTCGTTCTGAAACCGGACGATTTCAGCATCCAGCTTTTCAGGCCGGTGTGGAGCACGGGTCTCCCGAAATTCGTTGGCCTCTGCTTTATCTTTTGTGGAGTCGTTGTTGACCAGCACACCTGCCCTGGAACCATCGCGGTAGACGGTCATCCCCTTGCAGCCACTTTTCCAGGCTGTCTCGTAGATTGCACTGATTGTTTCCTTAGGAGTATGAGCCGGGACATTTACAGTGACACTTATGGAATGATCTACCCATTTCTGAACGGCCCCCTGCATCTTAACCTTGGCAACCCAGTCGATATCGTTAGCAGTTGCCCGGTGGAAGGGAGACTTCTGGATAATCTCCTTCAGCTGTTCATCACTGATGTGAAGTACATCCTCCATTTTATACCCATTTGTCTCGAGCCACGTGGTGAACTTGTGATGAAACACATTGTACTCTTCCCAGGTATCTCCTACCTCGTCGGTGAAGGTGACGACTACATTTTTATCGTTGGGATTGACTTTGCGGCGCCGTTTGTAGCTGAGGGCAAAGACCGGTTCCAAACCTGATGTTGTCTGGGTCAGGATACTGACAGATCCTGTGGGAGCAATGGTTAACATGGCGATATTGCGTCGTCCGTGTGTAACCATGTCGTCATATACATCGGGGGCGGATTCGCGGATCCGTTTAACGAAAGGGTTGTGTATCTCCCGTTCAGAATCATACAGTGGGAAAGGGCCTCTCTCCCTTGCCATAATGACAGAGGAACGATAGGCCTCAATGGAAAGGATTTTATGTACTTCCACGGAGAAATCGATAGCTTCATCGGAACCGTAACGTGTTCCCAATGCTGCCAGCATGTCTCCTTCAGCAGTGATGCCGAAACCTGTCCGTCTTCCCTGTTTCGCTTTCTCCTGGATATTGAGCCACAAGTTCCGTTCACGGGACTTGATCACCTCAATCTCCGGATCTGTTTCGATCTTTTGAAGAATTCTCTCAATTTTTTCAAGCTCCAGGTCTATGAGGTCATCCATGATCCGCTGAGCTTTATGGACATGTTCGATAAAGAGGCCGGAATTGAAATAGGCGTCTTTGGTAAAAGGATTCTCTACGTAACTGTACAGGTTGATCGCCAGCAGGCGGCAGGAGTCATAAGGGCACAAAGGTATCTCGCCGCAGGGGTTGGTTGAAACCGTTTTGAATCCCAGGTCCGCATAACAATCTGGAAGTGATTCCCTGCGGATCGTATCCCAGAAAAGGATCCCGGGTTCGGCTGATTTCCATGCATTGTGCACAATTTTCTCCCAGAGATCGCGGGCTCTTACGCTCTTCCTGAACACCGGTTCTTTGGCATCAACCGGGTATTGCTGTATGAACTCCCCGTCTTCGATTACCGCTTTCATGAAATCGTCGGTGATCTTTACTGAGATATTTGCTCCTGTGACTTTTCCGGCCTCCATTTTGGCATCAATGAAATGTCGGGCATCCGGGTGAACAATGGAGATGCTGAGCATCAGGGCTCCTCTTCTCCCCTCCTGGGCAACTTCACGGGTTGAATTCGAATAACGTTCCATGAAGGGAACAATACCTGTGGATGTAAGGGCGCTGTTTTTGACCATTGTATGTTTTGGCCGGATATGAGAGAGATCGTGTCCAACCCCGCCCCTGCGCTTCATCAGCTGTACTTGCTCCTCATCGGTCTTCATGATTCCTCCATAGGAATCTGCCAATCCATCATTGCCGATTACAAAACAATTGGAGAGAGAGCCAATCTGGAAGTTGTTTCCGATGCCGGCCATCGGGCTCCCCTGGGGAACGATGTACCGAAAATTCCGCAGTAACTCAAAGACCTCCTCTTCACCCATTGGATTCGGATACCGATTTTCGATCCTGGCTATCTCTTTTGCGATGCGGCGATGCATGTCATCAGGAGTCAACTCATAGAGGTTCCCCTCCGAATCCTTCAATGCATATTTATTGGCCCATACATTAGCGGCCAGATTATCACCTTTAAAATATTCTGTCGATTTTACAACAACTTCTTCAAATGAATATTTATTCAGAACAGGCTCACTCTTCTCAGTCGATTCCCACTCATCCTTCGTCTCCAGATCTTCTATCGTGACCTTCGGTCGTATTCGCTTGTTTAATACCTCGTTATAGTAGGTTATCTCCGTTTGCTGTTGCGCATTAACGATTGGAGCCTCTTCCATTTACTACCCTGTTTACGTTGGTTAACCTAATTGAATTAACTAGTCTGCAATATGTTAGAAAAAAATCCCGGGGAGAATATTTCCAAGTGCAATATACTACGAAGTAATGTTTTTGAAGGGAATACTTATTAACAGAAACCGGGGGCAGAAGCCTAATTGTTTGACTGCAAAAATTTTAGGTCGTGATAAGTCTTAATCTCTTTGTAAATTAAGTTAATTCGCTCATTTTCTGATAGTTATTCCGGAGCCCGCCATACCAGCTTCTTTCCGAAGCCCAACCTGTTATCCGTTAGCTTGAGAATGGTGGGTTCTATCCCCCAGAGGTACAGTTTCGCCAGTCGTGCAATGGGAAAGACTTTGACGTATTCCTTTTTGGCAATCTTAAGCTCTACCCCTGTCAGTTTATGCATTGGTCCGGCAAACTGGATTCCACGAATCTTGCCGGTGACTTTGGTCTCCAGGGCAATTGTCCCTGCCACCAGCCCCTCATCTCCGGTCAGGAAATCCTGAATATGCCGGGTATCGGGATCCGAAGTAATAACAAAAAGGTTCTGATCTGGTAAGTAACAATAAAAGCAGGAGCAACACCAGGGAATATTATCCTTGCTGATGCCCAGGCTCAGCACATGATGTTGAAGGATAAAGTTCAGAATAGGTTTGTCGATGGGTTTCATGCTAAAAATCCAGGCTTAATGAGAAATAAAAAATCGGTTTTCTGATTCGCCCGTCTTCCACCCCCCAGGCGAGATCGGCCCGGATGAAGTACCCAAGGAGCCTCGTCCGGAGGCCTCCACCGAATCCACCCACCAGCGGATCTTTGATCATCTCCACCTGAATGAAGAGTGGGTTGCGGTAAATATACTTCCGGAACAGCTGGTTATCTTTCGACCATGGACTTGCCCCCGTCCAGGCTGTTCCCAGGTCTCCAAACACCACAATCTGGAAGTTGTTGAGGAAATCGGAACGAATTGGCCTGTTGAAAAAGTAACGAAATACCGGCATCCTGATCTCACTGTTGATTACAAAGAAGCTATTCCCGTTGCGGATGTTCTGATTGAACCCCCGCATATTGGTAGCCAGGGTCTGGAAAACGTAGTTTTGATCAAATGCTACCGGGGTATTGAGGTCAAATCTGGGCCATAACCAATTGTCGACTCCTCCCATATAATAGACCAGCTTGTTGCTCCCGAAAGAGGTGCTGGCTGCTATCCTGTTAGCCCATATCATGGTTCTGTGGATCTTCTGATAGTGGCGGAAATCGAGCCCCAGTACGATCACGCTGGTACCACTCCGGTTTACCAACTGGTAATATTCGCCGAAGATTTTGTAGCGAGTCCCATAGTAGAGGTTCACCCCGAAGTTGCGGGTGTTGTCATATGTGATTTCCCCTTTGATACTTCCCCATACTTTGTGGATATCGGGCTCCTGCAGATTCAACTGATCTGTAGAGAGATAGACGGCCCGATCGTACCTGATCGAAGCAGTTCCCCGGATGCTTAATACCGGGGTTAACGGATAGGTAGCAATGTAATAGAGCTCATTGACCTTATGGCGGATGTAGGAATAGTTCCCGTATTCATCCACACCCACCCTATGATAGAGAATTTGGTGATCAAGCCGGCGCTTGAGATTGCTGTAGCTGAATATGTACTCGTTGTTTACCAGGTCGAAGTTGATGCGTACACCCCCGTTTAACCGGTAATCCTCCATCAGGTCGGTGACGCCAAGCATGAAGAGCACATTAATTCCAGGATTGATAAATGTGGGTTGGGATCCACCGCCAAACGGCTGATAAGAAGTGTTGAGGTAGGTGAAGTCGATCTGGGTGACCATCTCATCAATTGAATATTCCACATTGTAATTCAGCGCTTTAGCCTTTTTATACTTGCTCACTGAATCCGGGGCAGCGGGAATGAGTAGTGCAATAATTCCGGTCGTGTCTGCAACGGGACTAACAATTCCGTATTGTTGCCGGATCCTCTGCAGGTAGAGGCTATCCTTTTCACTATCCTCACCCGTCTTTCCAATCACGTCGTTTAATCTCACCGTGCGAAAATGACTCTTCTGTTCTGGTTTTATCTCTTGCTGAAGAAGTGCTATGGTATCACCGTTGCCTATCGCCTCTTCGATCTCAGCCTCACGCATCTCCCTGGCCATGAAATTTGTAGGCTCCAGCAAAGCTGCTGAGAGATGCGACGGTCTGAGCAGGTCAATCAAATACATCCGGGAATTCTGCTCCCCCTTCATCACCTCCCCAATGCGTGCCGTCGGGATGGAGATATCCTGCTCCACGATACTTCGTTTGTAATTGGTCACCGGAAAGGCATTGGTGAAATATCGGTAGTGGGTAGCGGTATCGATGAAAGCGATAGCCGAATCGAACCGTGCAACATAGCGATTGTAAATTCCGTTGGCATCACTCAGGTAGCACAGAAAGTTATCTGCGTAAGGGAAAGGCTGGATTTCATTGGCTAATGGCGTATTGGTGATACGTTTTAAAATCGGACTCCTGGCCTGGTACTTATAAATAAAGATATCGTTGTTAAACGTGAGCTTATCGATATTTACTTTCTCATAAAACCGAACCGTATCACTAACCCGGTTTGAGGAGAAGATGATCTCCGATGAGCCTGGCATAAAGCGGGGAGAGAAATCGTCATAGATGTCGTTGGTCAACTGCTCATTCGAACCGGCGGCGATGTCGAAAACGAAGAGATCAGACTGCCCTTTCTGTACAGCCGACATAGCCAGGAGCCTCCCATCACCTGAGTAGCTGATATCAAGGATCTTCTGGAGATTATAGAGGACCTGGTACTCTTTCCTTCGCTCCTCAAGGTCGTAGAAATAGAGCCAGCTTTCACCCTTCCGTTCAGCCAGGATCGCCAGAATCTCTCCCGAGGGATGCCAGGCCAGGATTGGAAAGCTATAATCAGAGTGATCTTCCAGCCTGTATCCGCCACGGAATATTTTATGCTTTTTCCCACTTTCGATATCCATCAGGAAGACCTTATACACACCCAGCTCATGTGTAGCATATGCAAGGTAACGGCCATCCGGACTAAGCTTCATTTGCCGGTATATACGGTTGGGTTTATTTCTTCGGTTAAGCAATCTGCCATCAGGATTGGTGCGCCCCGCCTCCTGGCTGGAATAAAGTTGGATATAATAGGCAAGCCAGTCGTCCAGGAGAGTCTTGTACGGAAGGCCAAGCACATAGAGAAATCCCTTTTCGATATTGCGGCTCATCCTGGCCATATAGACAATATTGGGAATGGCCGATTCACCATACTTGACCTTGATGTAGTGCCAGAGGGATTGACCGGCCCATACAGCCTCCTTTCCTGTGAGGCGGTTAAATTTCTCATAACGGCCACTTAACACAGCATCCCTGACGATATTATCTACATCAGTATCCCAACCTGAACCGATGTAGGAAACCAGGCCGGCCATATACCACTCCGGCATAGTGAAGAGGGCATTATTCTTGATCTGTGCCCCGATGCCGGTACCGTACATCATCTGGTTGAGAATCACAGTAGCAATACCGGCCCTGATCTGCTGTTCGAAATGGCCGTAATCACCGTCGAAATATAGGAGCACTCGTCCGCCTAAAATCCGGGTAACCCCACCTGTGTTGTATGTATCCCAATCGCCAAAAAGCCCTATATTGCTTTGTTTTAGGTCGGATAGGTTGTTGAAAATGATGAACTGGATTTTATCTTCCAATCCCGATTGAAGCGTCATCTCAATCTTCCGGATATGCTGATCGGCATACTCGGCAGCATATTCGGCCAGTTCCCTGCCGTTGAGATAAAAATAGGTGTCAAATTTATCAAACCTGAAATAGGTCCAGAAGAAGTCGTCATACTGTACCCTGCTCTTTCCGAATGTTAGCTGTGAACCGTTATAGAACTGGGCATGAGAGGTGAGGGAAGAGGTAAGAAGAAAGAGGGGTAAGAGACGAGGGACGAGAGACGAGAGACGAGGGACGAGGGACGAGAGACGAGAGACGAGGGACGAGGGACGAAGGACGAGAGACGAGAGACGGATTATAATCCGGGAGAGAGAGGGTAAAAGCCGGTAAGTTTTCTTTCCAGTCATAAAGGGTCAAAGAGGCACGAGCAGAATCAGGGGGTAAATTTAAAGGAAAAATTCGTATGTCGGGTCATGAAGTCATGAGGTGATGGGGGGATGGGGGGATGGGGGTGATGATGCCATATGGCAATAAATGTGCAATTCATGGCAATGATGTGCAATGATGACAACGATGGCGATGAAATTTATACCTTTGCCCCTGATTTAAATTTTCCTGCATGATAACGATTAAAACCTTTGCCTTCAACCCCTTTATGGTGAATACCTACCTCCTTTATGACGAGACACATGAGGCGATCATTGTAGATGCCGCCTGTTCAGAACTTCGGGAGGAGGAGAAACTGGAAAAATTCATTGAGACCAATTCACTGAAGCTTGTCCGCAATATATACACCCATTGCCACATCGACCACATCCTTGGGAATACCTTTATTGAAGATCGGTTTGGCATACTGCCTGAGTTCCATCCAGCCAGTGAAGCTTTCCTGCTCAGAGCTAAAGAGATCGGAGCTGGTTATGGATTCACGGTGGAGCGGATTCCGAAGGCAGGCAGGCTTTTAGAAGATAATGAGATGATCCGTTGGGGTAATTCCTCGTTGAAGGTCCTCTATACTCCCGGACATGCAGACGGGAGTTGCTGCCTGTATAATAAGGAGCAGGGTTTCGTGCTTTCCGGGGATGTCCTTTTCCGGGGTTCGATTGGTCGTACCGACTTCCCGACCGGGGACTTCGACCTGCTTATGGATAGCATCCGGGAGAAGCTCTTCACTTTGCCTGATAATACTGTTGTGTATTCGGGGCATGGTCCCGAGACAGAGATCGGATACGAGAAAATGAATAATCCGTTTATAAGGTAACTACTCCTTTCCCCTCCCTAATTGGGGAGGGGATCAAGGGGTGGGGTATTTGACATGCAAAAAATTCTCATCATACGGTTCAGCTCCATCGGTGACATCGTACTTACGACACCGGTAATTCGTTGCTTCAGGGAGCAGATGCCGGATGTGGAGATCCACTACCTTACCAAGAAACAGTATATACCCATCCTGCAGTCAAACCCCTACATTACTAAGATCCACCTTTTCAAAGATAACTTCCAGGAGTTGATCCCAAAGCTGAAGAATGAGCAGTTCGATCACATCATCGACCTCCACAAGAACCTGCGCTCCTATTACATCCGTTTCAAGCTGGGGAGGCCCGCCACGACTTTCCCAAAACTCAACTTTCAGAAGTGGCTGATCACATCGTTACACATCGACAAGCTACCAGGGATCCATATCGTTGACCGTTACTTCAAAGCTGTTGAAAAACTGGGTGTGACAAACGACCGGAGGGGCCTTGACTACTTCCTTCTGGATTCGGAACAGGTTGATATACAGCAACGCTTTCCTGAACTTCCTGCAAAATTTATTGCCATCGCCATCGGGGCGAAACATGTTACCAAAATTTTTCCGGCACATCGGGTTGCTGAACTATGCGATTTGCTGCCGCTGCCAGTCATCCTGCTGGGAGGAAAGGAGGATATGGCCCGTGGCAGGATGATCCAACATGAGAGTAACGTATCAGTGGTCAACGCTTGCGGACTTCTGCCCCTGAATGGCTCGGCATCAGTGATTGCCCAATCTTCCATCGTGATCTCGAATGACACCGGCCTGATGCATATCGCAGCAGCTCTTAAAAAACCGATTATCAGCATCTGGGGCAACACCATTCCTGAATTCGGGATGTATCCCTATCTGCCTGAAGAGAAGAAGCAGTTATCCACGATCATCGGGATTCCTGGTTTGCGATGCCGTCCCTGCAGCAAGCTGGGCTATGATGCATGTCCAAAGGGGCATTTTGATTGTATGGAGAAAATTAATCTGAAAGAGATCCTGGATGCTGGATCCTGGATGCTGGATCACCCCCAAACCCCCTGAAGGGGGCTTACTCCCGCTATGACAATTTTTACAGATACACATACCCACCTATACCTGGATTCCTTTGATGAAGACCGGGAGCTTGTTATAAGCCGTGCCCTTTCGGAAGGAGTTAAATACATGTTTCTCCCCAATATCGACTCATCCAGCATCCAGGGTCTAAGATCAGTAATGGCTGCATACCCTGATCGGATCTTTGGCATGATGGGCCTGCACCCCACTTCTGTAAAAGCTGATTACCGTGAACAGATGGGTGTGATCAGGATGGAGTTACGTGAAAATCCGGAGAGCTATTGTGCAATAGGTGAGATTGGAATCGATCTTTACTGGGATAAAACATATGCAACAGAACAGGAGGATGTGTTTGTCAGGCAACTTGAGCTGGCTCTGGAATTAAACCTCCCTGTCGTAATCCACACGCGCAATTCAATGGATATTGCCCTGGAGATATGTGAGGGAGCCCCTAAATCCAAGTTTGCTTCGCTTTGCTCGCAAGGGTACTTGCTCCCTCCCCTTCAGGGGAGGGCTGGGGAGGGGCGAGCCGGGGTGTTTCACTGCTTCAGTGGGAATATTAAGCAGGCAAACCGGGCAATTGACATGGGATTTAAACTGGGGATCGGCGGTGTGGTCACTTTTAAAAATTCAGGATTACAGCAGGTTGTGGAGGCCATCCCTCTTGATCAGATGCTCCTTGAAACCGATGCCCCTTTCCTCGCACCCGTCCCATTTCGTGGCAAACGCAATGAACCGGCATATATTCCGTTAATAGCAAAGAAAATAGCGGAAATTAAAAAGATCACAATAGAAGAGGTGGCGGAAGTGACAACAAGGAGTGCGTTTGAGATGTTTGGAAATCCTTTTTAATGACAGGAATGACAAGAATGACGAATGACATGAATAGAATGACGTATGACATGAATAGAATCTGATCACTTCATTCATTCATCACCACTGCACCACTGCACCACTGCACCATTGCACCACAGAAAATAATCACTACACTACTACATCACCACTCAGACACATGACAAAACAAACTTCAATTCTCATTATCTATACTGGCGGAACCATAGGAATGATTCGCGATGCGGGTTCCGGGACGCTGAAACCATTTGATTTCGGGAATCTCTATACCCATTTTCCTGTATTGAGGAATTTTGATTATCATCTCGATTTTCAGTCGCTTGATCCGCTTCTTGACTCTTCCAACATGACTCCTCCCTTCTGGGTGAAACTGGCGGAGGTGATCCGGGAAAAGTACGACAATTATGATGGGTTTGTCGTCCTGCACGGCTCAGATACCATGGCCTATACTGCATCAGCACTCAGCTTTATGCTGGAAAACCTGAATAAACCAGTGATCCTGACCGGTTCGCAATTACCGATTGGCGTGATCCGTTCCGATGGCCGGGAGAATTTCATCAATGCCATCGAGATTGCAGCAGCCAGGGAAGATGAGTTTCCTGTTGTCCCCGAAGTGGCTATATGTTTTGACAACATGCTATATCGTGGAAACCGGACAACCAAGTTCAATGCCGAGAATTTCGGAGCATTCCTCTCCGTGAATTATCCTCCGTTGGCTGAAATTGGCGTGCATATCAAATATCGCAGAGATTTGATCCTGAAACCCAATTTCAGGGGGCTGGTGGTACACCAGGAACTCTGCAACCAGGTTGCTATCCTGAAATTATATCCCGGGATCACTCCGGAAGCAGTTCAAGCGATACTGAATACGAAAGATCTCAAAGCTGTTATCCTGGAGACATTTGGTGCCGGAAATGCTCCTACCTTTCCCTGGTTCCTGGACCTACTGAAAAAGAAAATCGACAGGGGAATTCATATAGTCAATGTCACCCAATGCAAGGGTGGGACGGTTGAGATGGGCAAGTATGAGACAAGCGCTGAACTGGAAAAAATCGGTGTGATCGGCGGGGCTGATATCACCACCGAATCTGCTGTTGCCAAGTTGATGTACCTGCTGGGTGAAGGGTATCCCCGGGAGGAGGTATCCAGACTTCTCCAAACATCCCTGAGAGGTGAGATGACGGTATGAAAATCTTAGAAAAAAGTTTACCTTTGTGGCCCGAAAAAGTGGTGCAATGGTGCCGTGGAGCCGTGGTGAATTATTGACTGCATACTGCCCACTGCCAACTGCCAACTGGAGAGATGGCCGAGTGGTCGAAGGCGCACGCCTGGAAAGTGTGTAACCGCCAAAAGTGGTTCATGGGTTCGAATCCCATTCTCTCCGCAACATACCTCTGTATATTGCTAATAATTAAGCGATTACAGAGGTTTTGTTTTTTCTACACGCAATTATACATACGAAATGTCGATTTTTCCGTTTGAAATTCCGAAATTTCGGTAGGCACGGTTGTCTTAAAAGTTTCTCATTATGAGGTTTATAACATTGTTTTGCAGAGAATAAATTCGATATTCCCCTTAAATATGCGGAGATTATTTTGTACATTTGCCGTATAATTTGATAACAATGGCAAAATACATTTATCGATTCAGCAATTGGCCTGATTTCTTTTGGGATGAAAAAGAGATTCAGGTATTATTGGGAAAGGTTCGTCATCTGCAGGGAAAGCTTTTGGGACAAATCAGTACGTTAGGGTTTTCATTCAGAGAAGAAACCATGCTTTCTACTCTGACGCTTGATGTGCTAAAATCCTCAGAAATAGAAGGAGAAATGCTCAATTATGAACAAGTACGCTCATCCATCGCCAGAAAATTAGGATTGGAATATGCCGGCATGGTGGTTTCCGACCGGTATGTTGAAGGAGTCGTAGAAATGATGCTTGATGCAACCCAGAATTATCTTCAACCTCTTGATGATGAACGTCTGTTCGGTTGGCACGCAGCTCTTTTCCCGACAGGCAGAAGTGGAATGCATAAAATTGAAACAGGCTGTTATCGGAGCGGTGAAATGCAAGTCGTGTCCGGTTCAATGGGGAAAGAGAAGGTTCATTACCAGGCCCCCCCCCCAGTGCAAGTCAGGCACATGATGGAAGAATTTTTAACCTGGTTTAATAGTGATACTAAATTAGATCCGGTAATAAAGTCTGCCATTGCACATTTTTGGTTTATCATCATTCATCCATTTGATGATGGAAATGGACGTATTGCCAGAGCTATTTCTGATTTATTGCTTGCCCGTTCTGATAATAGTCCACAGCGATTTTATAGTCTTTCAAGCCAAATTTTAATAGAACGGAAAGCTTATTATCAAGTATTACAAAGAACTCAGTATCAAGATGGAGATATAACAGACTGGTTAAGTTGGTTTCTTAATTGTCTGTACCGGGCATTAGAAAGTACTGAAGAAACATTAAAGAAAGTTCTTTATAAAGCTGAGTTTTGGGATAAACATAAAGACACGATATTGAACAGCCGTCAACGATTGATGCTTAATAAAATTTTGGATGGCTTTGACGGAAAACTAAAATCATCTAAATGGGCAAAGATTACAAAATGCTCTCCTGACACAGCCTTACGGGACATTAAGGATTTAATGGAAAAAGGAATTTTAAAACAAGAAGAATCAGGAGGTCGGAGTACAAATTATGAACTGAATGGATTTCAGGGTATATTTGTGTCTTGAGCAAAAGAGTTCTTTGTAAAGAATTTGATTGTTAATGGGTTGAAATGGTGAACCAAAAATAATCAAAAGTTAAACCTGCCTGACTCTATCAATGTTACCTTCTTATCGTTTGGAGTCCAGATATCTCCATCCCAGAAGAACACCTTCTTTAAATATATTTTAACTTTTGTGGTACTGTCATACCCCTCAAGCGTATATATTTCCGGGAAATAAACATCAGACAGGCACGGCTTGAAATCCTGTGAATTTCCCACATATACATTTGTTTGTGTTGAACTGTTATAAACAGGTTGCTTATGCTTGTCATAACAATAAACCTCTATGGTATATGTTTCAATGTTCTTCATGGTAACATTCTGTGTAAATAACTTCAGCACAGGTATCGTATCTGCATTGTATTCAACGACTGCATCCATTAAACACAGAGGCATTCCATGTTGTTTTGCATAATTAATACTGGTCTCCCGCAGATTCTGACTAAGGTGTTTTGGAAATGTCGGCTGAGCATTTAGCTGTAATACACACACCACGAAAAATACAATACAACTTATCGTTCTCATAAAATCCTGGTATTTAATCTAAAAACCTTCCCGCTTCACCAATAACAAATATACAGGTATTTCTGTGTTTCTGAATCTCCGAGCAAAGAAACGTGTTGGATTGTACTAATCCTGTTTCCGGTAATCCCGGATTATATGGTAAAATTTAATAGCATCAGGTAATACTGTAATCCAAACACTATGGTAGTGGCACCATAATAGATGTAGTGATCATCAGCGTAAACAAGTCCACGTGGTTCACATATATTACCGACTGTTATGCCATTCATCCAAACGGTATTTCCATTGAAATCCGTTTTGAAAATAACCGGCTGCAAAGCCAGCGATGTTTCAAATTCGGTTGTGCCACTAAAGACAAATCCTCCATCAGGTGCAAGACACAGATTTCCACCCCAGTCGTGATTGTTCACATCATACAGTTTTTCCCATAAAACATTTCCATTGGCATCGAACTTCATTAAAATGAAATCAAGGGTGTTTGAAGAAGATGTGGTGCCAACAACCTTATCCCCACAGGCAATATATGAGCCATCGGGGAGAACACGGACATTTGTCAACCTGGTTTTAGGCAGCTTTTGTCCCCATTGTTCTATGCCCTCTGAATCGGTTTTCAGAATAACAAAGTCTCCAACAGTAATAAAGCCATTATCGGGCGTTATCTGGATATCATGTCCATTGGTATTCCTGTATTCAGGAAAATCGCGTGACCACAGAGAATCTCCTGCAGAATTGACTTTTAAAAGCTCGATGAAATGAACTCCCTGGGCCTCCCATTCATCATGTGCGGCAGTGATGATGAATCCCTGGTCTTCTGTTTCCCGAATGGCAAATCCCTTTTCATACAGATAACGGAACCGATACTTTTTATCCCATAATAGATCTCCTGAACCGGATATCTTTATCAGGTCAATAAATCTCCCGGTGGGATGAGTAGTTGTGTCATAATAATTGCAAACCAGTACATAGTTTTGATCAGATGACTCGATGATCCCACCGACATCGAAAATCAACGATCCGAAACTCTTCTGCCAGATGACATCAAAATTCAGATTGAGTTTCGCTACGTAGATCATGCGGTCACCAACAGGCGCCGCTATCACAAACCCTCCATCGGATGTCTGGCAAAGTGTATTATATCCATGATTGAAATTGAACTCACCGCCAATTAGTGTCTCGGATGAGGAATTCTCAACTTCGGGATCTTTTTTGCATCCGGAGAGGCTTCCAATCAGTATTGCGAGTAGTAGAATAGTCGAAAAATGTTTCATCCGACTAAGATAGTAACTTCCGCCGGTTTATACCGATCTCGCTTCTAACATTTTTCCTCTTCCTTCTTCCCTCTTCCTTCGTCCTTTTTTCTATCTTTACCCCATGCCAAACACCCGCTTCTATAGCCTTGATGTTGAGACTGCCAATTCCAATCCGGGAAGCATCTGTCAGGTTGGTATCGGTATGTTCGAGGAGGGAAAACTTGAAGAAAGCTGGAAAAGTTATGTGGATCCTGAGGATTACTTCTCCCATTTTAACACGCGGGTTCATGGTATCGGGCCTCATCATATCACCGGTGCCCCAAAGTTCTACCAGATTTATCCTTTCCTCAAAAAGACTTTCGAACACAACATCGTGGTCCATCACATGCCTTTCGACCGTGTGGCTTTCCACAAGGCATATGATAAGTATAAGTTGAAGCCCTTTCCCGTCCATTGGCTCGACTCTGCCAAAGTGGCCCGGAAAACATGGTCACAATTTTCTCAACGAGGCTACGGTCTCTCCAACCTGGCAGCCTACCTCGAGATCCGGTTCAAACACCATGACGCCCTCGAAGACTCCATTACCGCCGGTAAGATCGTCATTGAAGCTTGCCGGCATTCGGGAAAAACGCTGAGGGAGTGGCTGTAGAGCCTTCGGCTGATGGAGAATTTTTTTTAGCCGATTCGGCTGATCATTCGTAATGCCTCCGGATTGAGGATCTCGATTTCGTGGGTGTTGATCCTGATGATTTCCTCATGAGAAAATTCCCTAAGAACCTTTATGGCGCTTTCCTTCGACATTCCTGAAAGTTCTGAAAGATCCTGCCGTGAGAATAGTGTAAATACAGTTTGTCTATCAAAAATCTCTTCCATTATATAGAGCAATGTATCAGCCATCCTGCCCGGCATCTGCTTCTGAGTCAGAGAGAGAAGCCGGTTATTGATGGAGATGATATTGCGGCTGAAATCTTTCATAAACGCGTTAAAAAAGATACCGTTCGATTCAATGAGCTCCTTAAAGAGAGCCATCTCAATAAAACAAACTGTTGTATCCACCAATGCAGTCAGAGTGTAATGATGTTTCTGATCGAGGTAAATACCAGGTCCACCGATAAAATTGCATGGTTTTACGATCCTGACTATCGCATTCCGGTGTTGAATTCCCTCCAGGTAAAGCTTTGCTAAACCTGTATTAACGGAAATTACATGCGACATAAAAGTCCCCTGTTTACGGATTGTCTCTCCTTTTTTATACAGGATGGTCAGTTTGTTTTCCTCGATTTTATCCAGTTCTTTCTGCGTAAGAAGACTTAAGAGAGGAGATTTGACACCACAATCACAGCAGGTTGTTTTTCCATTGTTGCCCAAGGTTTTTATGCTTTTAAATTGAACCAAAGGTACATCGAGTCATTGACATATGTCAATAAAAATTGATTTTTTTTCCTTATTCAGGAGGAAAAGAGTTGATTTAAACAAGCTAGATCTTAGTTTTTTCAGCTCCCTGCAACATGGTTTATCTCTTAATTTTGGGATAACCGGAGAAAGACTACTGATCCGGTTTCTGCCTGTTCAGATATCCCAGTATTAAATAAGAAAATTATCATGAAAATAGTTACGATCCAAAAAACCACTATTGTTGCCAGGCTTCTGTTTCTTAGCCTGATGATATTCATCGGCTGCATTCAAGTCAACGGACAATCAGTGGTATTTCACCAGCTTAATTTCGATTACAACGGAACCATTACGAACAATTCCGATTGGGGAGCAGCTGATCTTACGTTCATTGGAAGCACATCTATTCTCTATTTCAATCTTGCAGTCGGACCAACCTGGGTCATCCAAAATATACCGGTTCTCACCACACGAGGCGTCGGATTATCGCAGACACAACGGTTTTGGTTCCCCATTGGTCCTTCGGGTATTCAGGTGACTCTTCTGAACTATGGCTTTACACTAACTCCTGCAATAGCTGGTCAGCCTGTTGTGAGCCAGTTGGCATCAGTCACTCCCGACCAGGTAACCATCTATTCGGGTTTCACGGGAGGTCCTCCGGGTGGTGGTGGTCCGGGTCCGGCAGACATTCAGGTTGGAGGTGAAGCGGTTAATCCAACCCCTGTAAAACATGATAATTTCCCTAACCAGGAATGTCCCTGGAACTTCTGTGTTCCTGCCGGTGTTTCCAATTCGCTCCAGTGGCTGAATACGAAAAATTCTCTGGGAATGAATGCAAATAAAATCTCGATCCCTGCACTTGCCGGTGCCTTCGGGACTACAACAGGTAATGGAACATATAAGGATGTGATCTATCCTAACAAAAAGGAGTATTGTAAGAACAACAAGCTGCCAATCACTACACATAAAGCAAACGGATCCCAGATTGCACAGGTGGTCAAAGAGATAAACAACGGGCAGGATGTTGAATTGTTGGTTGAATGGACCGGGGAGGGAGGAAAAGGCCATTGTGTGGCAGTAACAGGAGCCACCGATCTCGGCGATGGAAAATATTCGCTGCTTATTACCCACGACAAAGATCAAAGCGTGGCCGGTGGCACGATCGATGAGAATGCAACGTATAATTCAAATACGAAGACCTGGGGTGGCGCTTTGTCTAAGGCAAGCGGTGCGAGCGGAGATATCGAATATATTATTGAATGCCCGGCAGTTCGTAAAAAACAGCCGAACAATAACCTTCCCGGAGGGGTCAAATACCGTTTTATCCCTGATGCCTCTTCCATCTTCGACGAGGAGATGGTCCAGATTCAGGATCTTGAGTTAACAGGTTATAACAATGTTGTTCCTGTTCCACCTTTAAATAACATAGCCCCGGTCTTTTTTAGCGGATCAGCATCTCTGAAGCTCTCCTTAGATTCCGGGCAAACATTTATAATCCATTTTGCACCGTTTCAGGCTTTCTTCTTATTTAATCATGTGCTGGATTCAGCGGGCAGGGAATATTTTCAAACAGAAATTGTACAACTGGAATTGTCTGGTGGTACACTGCCTCCCGATTTTATTTACCATAACATACAATCTCCTACTACTACTTCCACAGGATCAATGAGTACGATGCCCATTGCAGGTGGTGGATTTCAGATTGATAGTTTTTTTGATGTCTTCACGGAGATCACTCTTGATGGTGGTGCAACCTGGCACCCCGATATGAACGAATCCAGTGTTTTAAATGCTGAAGGCGTGGATGTGCTGGAGACCGTCCAGCTACAGAATATGAACATCCCAAGTGGTGCGATTGAATGTTACGATGCCACCCAGACTATTTCCGTTGCTGGTAATGGTGAAACTTTTACTATAGAGCCTAATGGTTGTGCTTCGCTGATTGCCGGTCAAAATATCCTGCTTAAACCCGGAACAACTATCCATTCCGGGGGGTATTTTTACGCATGGATTGCTCCGACCGGACCCTGGTGTAACACCGGTTCAACACCTCCTGTTGTACTTCCGGAGCCACAACCCGCTGAAAAAAGTGGTGTGTCCAATCCGGAATTCACTCAGTCCGGAGCATCGTTTTTCAGGATATATCCCAATCCGACTTCCGGGACATTTACCATTGAATTGACTGCAGATGACCAACCATGGATAAATAGTGTTGTAACCATCTATGGGATCCGTGGTGATAAGGTCCTTACAAAGGAATTGCAAAACGAGCGGAAACATGAGTTCTCGCTGGATGGCACACCTCCGGGAATCTACTTCATCCGCATAACTTCTGATGGTTTGACAGAAACCGAAAAGATCATCAAATACTAGGTTTCTTTAGAAAGGGGCTGTCTCTAAAGTCGAGGCAGCTTCTTTTTTAGGCCCTCAGGCCCCCGAGGTCTCTGAACAGGCGGGCGGGCCTCGCTACTGGTGTTATTTTTCCTCTTCTATAGCACCCTGAATTTGATCCTTCAGGTGCACCAGAGATTACTTTACTCCTGCATAAGGTATCCCTGTGAGATCGTGTATATCACGGTTGAAAGTCACCAGGTCATCCGGGTTGAATTTCTTAAAATCATCATATCCGCAAGCCCGGGAAATGACTTTCATCAGTTCGGTTGTCGCAATCAGGAAATTACTTAATTGTTTCGCGGAAGTTTGAATTTTGATCCGCTGCCTGAGGCTCTCCTTTTGGGTTGCAATACCAACCGGGCAATTGTTGGTATGACAAGCTCTCATTCCCAAACATCCGATAGCCTGAAGAGCTGAATTTGAAATTGCTACGGCATCGGCTCCAAGCATCAGAGCTTTTGAAAAATCTTCGGCGATACGCAAGCCACCGGTAATAATTAGAGTAACATCTTTTGCACCAACCCTATCCAGATGTTTTCGTGCTCTTGCCAGTGCAGGAATTGTTGGAATGTTAATGTTGTTCCGGAGAATAGAAGGCGCTGCACCTGTTCCACCACCCCTTCCGTCAAGGATGATATAGTCAGCACCTGCTCTCAGCGCAAAGTCAATATCTTTTTCTACATGCGAAGCTGCAATTTTAAAGCCAACAGGGATTCCCCCGGTTTTTTCCCTGACATCCTTTGCAAAGTCGGCGAAGTCCTGTACGCTAATGAGATCAGGAAATGCAGCCGGGCTGATTGCGGGCTCTCCCTCTTTGAGCCCCCTAACCTCAGCAATTTCTTTTGTAACTTTATTTCCCGGAAGATGCCCGCCTGTGCCGGTTTTTGCCCCTTGTCCGCCTTTGAAGTGAAAAGCCTGGGCTTTTTTAACTTTTTCCCACGAGAATCCGAATCTCCCTGAAGCCAGTTCATAAAAATACCTTGAGTTGTTCTCCTGCTCTTCTGGTAGCATACCTCCTTCACCGCTGGCAATTCCGGTGCCGGCCATCTCTGCTCCTTTGGCCAGGGCTATTTTTGCTTCCCGTGATAAAGCCCCGAAACTCATGTCAGAAACAAAGATTGGAATGTTGAGTACCAGCGGCTTTCTGGCATTTTTCCCGATGATGACTTGTGAAGAAACATTTGTGTCATCTAATAGAGGACGTTTTGCCAGTTGAGCAGGCAGAAACTGGATATCATCCCATTTCGGAAGAGTATTACGGTCAACGCCCATGGGTTCTGTGAATCCATGATGCCCGATCTTAGTTAACCCGTTTGTTGCAAGCTCTTTGATGTATCCGCTGAATGGTTCAGTTGGTTCCGGATGTGTATCAGCGTACTTGCCAAGGTATTCATCCCTTTTAAATGGTTGAGGATACTCCAAAGCGAATGCCCGGATCTCATCAGCATCGACAAATACCTGATCACCTTCTATAGAAGCGTTGAATTTGGTCAAAGCCTCTTTGTTATTGTATTCTGAGACACCTGTATCGAGACGGTAATCCCAATAATGAACTCCGCAAACCAGGTTATTTCCATCAATGTGCCCATCAGCAAGCAATGCTCCACGGTGGAGGCATCTGCCATAAAGCACAGAGATTTTATCATCATATCGAATCACCACCAGGTCAACATTTTCTACCAGAGCATGCGTTGGTTCCCGGTCTTTTAGCTCTGAAAATTTACAAATCTCAATTCTGCTCATAAATGACAATCCGTTTTATTTAATTACTTCTATTCCGTTCCAAAAGGCGATATCTCCTTTTATACCTTTCTGATTTTTTTGAGTAGTTCGATCTTGCACAATTAGTCTGCTATTCTGGAATTCCTGACAGATTTGACATGATGGAGACTTCGTCTGATGGAGGCTGCGCCTGATAGAGCCTTCGGCTGATGGAGCCTTCGGCTGATTTAGGCTGCGCATGATTGACACTTCGTCTGATGAAATTTGAACCTTGAACCTTGAGCCTTGAACCTGCTACCCTGTTTCGCTGATTTTCTTCAGCCTTGTATAATCAAGAATCTTGAAACGTTTACCATCAAGAAGTATCAAGCCATCGTCATGGAACTTTTTCAGCATCCTGATAACTGTTTCAGAGCTCATTCCCGATAATTCGGCAAGGTCCTTGCGTGAAAGCGGCAGGACAAACTCATCAGTTTTGAAGATCCGGTCGGAAATGCAAAGGAGGATATCTGCCAGACGACCGTATGATTGTTTATGGGTCAGGCAGAAAAACCGGCCGTTGATCTGGGCGCTGTTCGCACCCATAATGTCGATGACCTCTTTCGCAAAGGCTGGATTTTGAGTCAGAAGTTGCTTAAAATAGTTGATATCGATCTGTTTGATCTCTGTATCGATATAGGCCATTGCCGAATACTGGAACCGGTTGTTTTCATCGCTCACCGATGAAAGTCCAAGTAAGTTCCCCTCAGGAATGATTTTCAGCACCAGGGAGTTTACGCTATCGTCGATAAAAACCTTTACCAGTCCCTTCTCCATGTACATTATATGAGAGGCAAAACTGCCTTGCTTGCAGATGATCTCTCCCTTTTTGTATTTCACAACCACCGATTTGGCCTCCATGAGCTTGGTCTCAGCTTCTGTCAGCATCTCAAAACATCTGCATTTATGCGGACTGATCGTACAACCGGTGTATTGCTCTTTGATTTCCATTGGAGTACATGGTTCTGGAGTACAAATATAAGAGTTTATTGAGAAGAAACCTGATTCAGATCATGTTTTTTCATGTCGAATGACAGCTGTGTTTACTGCCTGTGACAGCTATTGTTAAGTTATTAACACCTGAAATAACAAGACCTTTACATGAAAAATTAAACAATCTAAATAACTGTCTATAATGCTGCTTTTTTCAAAAACAAAACTTCTGTGGATGCCTGTATTACTGGCATTAATCGTCCTTGGGGGATGCAAGAAAAAAAGTGATGATCCTCAACCGGACCCCAATACTCCGACGGTTGCCTCCTGTGAAGGCTGCCATACAAACTATGCTCACCTGCAGGCTGTCTTTACTCCAGACACCGCAGCTCCTCCGGGAGGGTGCGGCGGCGGCGCTCCTGTTTACGAACCCTACGACAGGGTTTTCATGGGTGGCGAGGGTTACCTGGCATTCAAGGCTTCGGGGCATTATCAAATTGGATGTACCGGTTGTCATAAAGGGACAAATAATACGGATGACAAGAATCTCGCACACTCCGGCGATTTTATCTCCCACCCTTCTGTTTTTGCTGACGAGATGTGCGGTACGTGCCACCAGGCTATCGTAGAGAACTTTTCAACCAGCCTACATCATGGCACCGGACAGAAAAGAAAGGTAACCATCCGAAGCGGGTTAAATGGCCCGGATGAGTTTGACCAACTTCCCGAGCATCAGATTGAAGGATACAATGCGAACTGTGCCCATTGTCATGCCTCCTGTGGCGAATGCCATGTAGTTCGGCCGGTTATGGGCGGTGGTGGACTTCCCAATGGCCATGCTTTCACCAAAACGCCGGATATGATCAGTGTTTGTGTAACCTGTCATGTATCCCGTGGTGGGCATGCGTACCTGGGGGTTTCTCCGGGCACAAAAGCCGACGTGCACCTTACAAAAGCCGGGTTTGTCTGCGTGGACTGCCATTCATCCACCGATTTGCATGGTGATGGAAACAAAGTGGAACAACGGTATGCCTATGCCGGTCTGCCATCCTGCGATGACTGCCATTCAGGGATTGCCACCAATAATACATACCACTCAATGCACATCAATGATTTTAACTGCCAGGTATGCCATTCCCAGGTTTACAACAACTGCGGAAGCTGCCACATTCACGGAGAGGGAGCACGCATCCCCGCATACATGGACTTCAAGATTGCCTCAAATCCAATTCCTGAGATCAAACCAGGCTTTGAATTCGCCCTGGTACGCCGTACCCTGGCTGCTCCTGATAACTGGGAGGTTTATGGTGTCCCGCAATATGCAAATTTTGATGCTTTCCCCACTTACAATTACACCACGCCCCATAACCTGCTGAGGTGGACAGACCGGACACAGGTGACAGATGGAAAGGCCTGTTCTTCCAACTGCCACATCAGGAATGAGGGAGGCACTTTGATTAATAAAGAGCTATACCTTTTCGAGGACAATCTGCTCGCCTGGGAGATCGGTGCAACATCAAAAATCACTGTCGACGGTAAATTACCGACATCCTGGTTCAGATAAGAGAAAATTTAATCATCAGATAATCAATTAAATACATTTAACAAAAATCCTTAAAAACTATGAAAAGAACAAATTTATGGATCCTGAGTATCCTTCTTGCGTTTGTCTTTGTTACCTCATGTAAAAAAGATGACGATCCAGTCCCAACTCCGGCGGTAAATGAGTCTGAAATCCTGGCTACCTTCCTGGAATCAACCAGTTCACCTCTTGGCAAAGACTATGTAAACTCTGACATGCCATCAATCACCAGTGCTACCGATGTGTTCACACTCAACCAGACTGGTCAGGTGTATATTATCGACATCCGGTCGGCCACCGATTTTGCAACCGGTCATATCGCAAATGCACACAACGTGGCACTGGGCGATATCCTGACCCACGTTAACGCATTGGACCAAACACCTTATCAAAAAGTTGCTATCGTATGTTATTCAGGTCAAACCGCAGGGTTTGCTGCTCTCCTGCTTCGGATTGCAGGGTTCGATAAAGTCTTTTCGATGAAGTGGGGCATGTGCTCCTGGAATGCAGTATTTGCCACTGGCTGGCAGAATGCTATCGGGAATACGTATGCCACCCAGCTCGTGAAAACCGCCACCGCCAAAGGTCCGGTTGGCAATATGCCTGTACTCTCCACAGGAAAAACCACCGGACCAGAGATCCTGGAAGCCCGTATTGCAGCATTGCTGGCTGAGGGATACGGTCCTGCGAAGATTGACAACAAGACGCTTTTTGACAACCTTGCAAATTACTATATCGTCAACTACTGGCCGGCCGATCAGTATTCCGATTTCGGACATGTTCCCGGCGCTATTCAATATACTCCAAAAGCATCCATGAAACTTGCTGCTGACTTGAAAACGCTGCCAACCAACAAACCCATTGTTGATTATTGCTACACCGGACAAACCAGCTCTTTCCTGTCTGCATACCTGCGGTTGCTGGGGTACGATGCTAAATCGCTGCTTTATGGAGTCAACGGGCTGGCTCACGATGACATGGCTGCAGCCGGAATGACCATCTTCACTGACGCTCAGATTATGGGTTACGACTACGTTCAATAATTCTTCTCATACCTGTTGGAAAGGTCGCCCGTAAGGGTGGCCTTTTTTTATGTTTAGATTTATTCCAAATCATTTATATTTGCTCAACTTTAATAATAATTTTATGGAATATCCTGATTACAACTGGTGGGCTATGATCGTTGCAACGGTCGCTTTCTGGGTGCTGGGAGCACTCTGGTACAGCCCTGTCCTCTTTGGCAAACGCTGGCAAAAAGAGCTTGGTTTCACCGATGAATACCTCAAATCCGGCAGCATGGTTGTTACATTCGGACTAAGCTTTGTGCTGATGTTATTCATGGTATGGGGTCTTGGATTCGCATTGTTGGTGCATAAACCCGAAGATGTTACCTGGCTCAGTGGCCTGTGGCTCGGAGTCTTTATCGGAATTATCTTTTCGATGTTTACGATGGGAATCAACTACCTTTATCAGCGTCGCTCATTCGTCCTCTGGCTGATCGACGGCTTTTACATTGTATTCGGGCTTGCGATAGCCGGGATCATTATTGGTGCATGGAGATAGGTAGTGAGGTAGCGAGGTAGGGAGGTAGCGAGGTAGGGAGGTAGGGAGGTAGGGAGGTAGCGAGGTAGGGAGGTAGGGAGGTAGGGAGGTAGGGAAATTATTGAAAATGATAGAATTGTTGTGATCGCCATGTACGATCTATGGCAATTCATGGCAATTTATGTGCAATGCATGGCAATTGATTAATAAATGAATATTGAGGAATTTCGTGACTTTTGCCTGAGTCTTCCGGCTGCAACTGAGGATATAAAATGGGGGGATAACCTGGTTTTTTCTGTATGAATTGGTCAAAGTCAACCTCTCCCGCAAGAAGAGGGACGCATTAGGGCTATATTTCAGTGGGCAGTTGGCAATGGTGGCAGTGATTCTAACCGGTTGATACTTTAGTACGTGCATAGCTTGAATGTCGGAACAGATAGAGGGCGAAAGCTGTAACAACAATACTGGATAGAATCAGGGCCAGGCTGTCGGAGGAGCCTAACTCCTCCAGGCTTGTTTCGATCAGTTCCTGTTTTGCAAGGAACGAGACAGTCACTGCAACCGCATTGTTCAGGAAATGAGCAAAGATCGGGATCCAGAGCGACCCCGACCAATAGAAGAGATAGCCGAAGAGTATGCCCAGAACGACACGGGGAAGGATTCCGTAAAATTGCAGATGCATAGCTCCGAATAATAACCCTGTCAGGATGATGGCTACATGAATATTGCCCAGCCATTCTTTAAAGAGTCGCTGCAAAAGTCCCCTGAAGAGGAGCTCCTCACCGATAGCAGGAAGGATGGCTATCATTACTATGTTCAGGAGGAATCCTCCTGTTGTGTTTACATCCAGGAATGCCTCTGTCAACTCCATTGCCTGCTCTTCGGTATCCTTCATCCATTGCTCCATGCCCGCCATCCATTCGGGAAGTTGCATCGCTTCGTTCAATTCAATCAGTTGGTTGATGGCAGGGACTGAACTTACCATGATCACCGCAGTGAGCACCCAGATCTGCCAACGGGAGAAATCCTGAAGTTTCAGGTAATGAAAAGGTTTCGAGGCAAAAAGAAATGCGGCCAGGAGTGGGGGAACGATAAAGACACCCACCTCCTGAACAATCTGGAAATACTTCAGCAAGGGGATTGCTTTCGGATTGGTAAAATTAGCAAGGAGAGCCATTGTCTCCGTCAGGGAGACATCAAAAATGGGCATTGCCAGCAGTATTCCGCCTAAGAAAAAAATAAAGAGACAGGAGATGATCAGCAACACCGTGAAGAGGATCCGGGAAAAAGGTTGTAGCGCGTGAAGCCAGGGAGTGTTCATCAAGTTGCCTAATTCACTATTTTTGCCACGAATATAGACTATTTTGATCACAATCGGAAAAACCCAACTTCCCCTCCCGTCGCTCATCCTGGCGCCGATGGAGAACATCACCGACTCGCCGTTTCGGTCGGTCTGTAAGCAGTTTGGTGCCGATCTGGTTGTTTCTGAGTTCATCTCATCCGAAGGGCTTATCAGGGATGCCGTAAAGAGTCGGATCAAACTCACTTTCGGAGAGGAGGAGAGGCCGGTAGCAATTCAGATCTTCGGACACGATGTGGATTCAATGCGCAAAGCGGCTGAACTGGCCGAAGAGGCTGCCCCTGATATGATCGATCTCAACTTCGGATGCCCGGTTCGAAAAGTAGTCAGGAAAGGTGCGGGTGCTGCTCTGTTGAAAGATATTCCGAGAATGCTCGAAATAGCTGAAGCGGTAGTCAAAGCAACCCACCTTCCGGTGTCGGTTAAAACCCGGTTAGGCTGGGACGACGGAGACCAGCCTATTGTCCTCCTGGCTGAACAGCTGCAGGACCTGGGTGTTGCCGCAATTGCAATCCACGGGAGAACAGCTGTACAGCTTTACGGTGGCAGTGCCGACTGGACACTTATCGGAGAGGTAAAACAGAATCCCCGTATGAAGATGCCGGTGTTTGGCAATGGCGATATCACCAATGCCCTGGTAGCGAAAGAGCGACTGGATCAAACAGGAGTTGATGGCCTGATGATTGGCAGGGCTGCTACAGGAAATCCCTGGATCTTCCGGGAGATCAAGTCATACCTGCAAACCGGGTACATCCCACCTCAACCGGATTTGCCGGAACGTATAGCAATTTTGCAGAAACATTTTTCAAAATCGCTTACATATAAAGGAGAACGACAAACCATCCTGGAGTTCAGGAAGTTTTATAGCGGCTATTTCAAAGGGATTCCCGATATGAAGCCTTACAGGATGAGACTGGTTACGGCCATTTCGATTGAGAAGATTGAAGGGATACTTAATGAAATCCTCAATCCAATTCACCCCTAAATCCCCTAAAGGGGACTTATTCCCGCTTTGCGGGATATCCTCCCTTTCAAGGGGAGGACAGGGAGGGGTCATCCACGAAGTGGAGTAAGTCCCCTTCAGGGGATTTAGGGGTTAATATTTCCTCTCCACGATCTCCTTCAGCTTCATAAAGGTACCTGATCCCAGATCCCATAAATTCTTGTTCCTGAGCATGTTCAGGTGATCAAAAGCATCGTTTTTTTCGCGGAAGCCATTGAGGGTATCTACAGCTTCGTTATACTCCTTCAGATTGCCGTCGAACAATTCATTGATGAAGATAAATTTATCGTTGATGCTGACCAGCTCTTTCAGATGTCCGATAGGCTCGGCTTTCGGCGGAAGGCTCATCTCCCTGGCCTCCTGGAGCTTCATGTTGAAGGTTGGCTCCTCATCGGCAAACAAATCCATATCGGCTGTTTGAGTGGCCTT
>ERZ889078.804-NODE-804-length-26951-cov-11.579417_pt1 | contig 26951 bp, 18 predicted proteins | sample MGYA00521266_ERZ889078 | MGnify/ENA primary metagenome ERZ889078 (study PRJEB32303, sample SAMEA104408618) | aquatic metagenome | biome: Brackish water; feature: Pelagic; material: water | place: Baltic Sea | collected 2014-06-16T06:34:00 | depth 76,534 m ...
CTAGTGTCCAGTCAAGAGTGCAATGTCGCAATATTGTGCCGGTGTTTGTTGTGCATGCAAGGCGCGGCGTCAGGCGCATAGCAGCGCTATGTAACTGAAGCCGCAACGAAGCAGGCGCAAAAAACAACAAGCAATATGCGGCAGCTGAGCCTTGACTGGACACTAGGATATTTCATACAACAATTCAAGAAGAATACAGAGCGGTCGCCAATTTCACCGAAGAGCGGAGAGGCGGTGACCTTTCTTGGGAGGATCAGATGGAACCACTTATTTATGATGTTGTCATTATCGGGGCCGGACCCGCAGGGATTCAGGCCGCCATCCACTCAGTGCGAAAAAAGGCGCAGGTTTTGATGCTCGGACGCATTGAACGCAGCTCACTCTATTCGGCCCATGTGGAAAATTATGCCTGCGTTGCTGGTGTCAAGAGCGGCCGGGAACTGCTGGAGGAGGGGCTGGCCCAGGCCACCGGCTTCAGGGCTGAGACCATGGCAGATGATGTGCTCAAGATCAGGCAGCTGGCTCATGGCTTTGAACTGGACCTGGAGAGCGGAGAGAGGATTCAGGCCCGCAGCCTGATCTTTGCCACCGGTACGGCCCGCAAGAAGCTCAAGGTTCCGGGAGAAAAGGAGTTTTTGGGTCGTGGCGTCTCCTATTGTGTTGACTGTGATGCCAATTTTTACCGGAATGCTGTGGTGGTCGTGGTCGGCAATGCCAGCGCCGCCATTGACGGCGCCCTGACCCTTACCGGCTATGCCTCCACTGTGTATCTGGTCAGCCAGGAACTGAGTGCTTCACCCGAGATGATCGAAAAACTTAAATCCTCCCCGGTCAAGCTCCTGAGTGGGGTCTGGCCCAGGGAGATCAGGGGAGAGAACGGCGTTCAGTCACTGTTACTGACCAATGGAGAGGTTGTGACCACAGACGGTGTCTTTATAGAGCTTGGTTCCAAGGGGGCCATGGAGTTGGCCCTGGAGATCGGTGTCCAGCTTGACCTGGAGACCATGACCCATATCCAGGTCGACCGGATGTGTCAAACCAATGTGGCTGGGGTGTATGCCGCGGGGGATATCACCGGGCATCCCTATCAGATGGCCAAGGCCGTGGGCGAGGGCTGTGTCGCTGGAATGGAAGCGGCCAATTTTGCCCGACAGCAACGGAAAATGAGCGCCTGAGCGTTTTTTTTACAGTGATCGGTTTCTGAGCAATTTGTCTATCCGTGCACGGTCAAGGCAGAGACGCGTTATTGACTATTTACTGACTGAAACCCGATTGCCTTTTTTCATCAGGTATGCCATAGTCCCATTATGGTCATTTGTCAAAAACTCCCATCCTTTCTGCCGGGGTATCTGATGTGAACAAATCAAAGACGATCCTCACCATAGAAGACGATCCGATTATCCGCCAGGCTTTGGTTAATTTTCTGCTCGACCTTGATTTCCAGGTTCTGGAGGCCTCAGATGGTGAGCAGGGGCTGGAGATTATTCGTCAGCAGCTGCCGGATCTGGTCATGACCGACCTGCGTCTGCCCAAGGTTGATGGTCTGCAGATTCTTGCCATTATGCGAGAGGAATATCCCGACACCCCGGTGATCATCGTTTCAGGTATGGGGACCATTGAAGATGTGATCAAGGCCTTGAAATTCGGGGCCTGGGATTATCTCACCAAGCCGATCACCGACATGGCCCTGGTCAAGCACGGGATTGACAAGGCCCTGGAAAAGGCGGCCTTGCTGCGGGAAAATCGTCATTACCAGCAGCATCTCGAGCATGAGGTGCAACGGCGAACCGCTGAACTGCATCAGGCTCAGAAGCTTGAGGCCGTGGGAACTCTGGCCGGTGGCATTGCCCATGATTTTAATAATATCCTGAGCGCCGTCATGGGCTTTACCGATCTTGCCCTGCTTAAGGCCGCAGATCTTCCAGAAATCAAATATGACCTTGAACAGGTCAAGCAGGCCAGTATCCGGGCCCGGGACCTGGTTGCCCAGATTCTGACCTTCAGTCGCAAGACTGAGGTCGATCGGCAGCCGGTCATTGTCTATTCTCTGGTCAAGGAGACCCTTAAGTTGCTCCGGGCCTCCATTCCCAGTACCGCCGAGATCCAGCAGGATATTGATGAGACTCCCGCCCGTATTCTGATCAGCCCGGTGGAGGTTCATCAGTTACTCATGAATCTCTGTACCAATGCTTCGCAGGCCTTGCCTGACGAAATCGGTATTATTCAAGTCAGTCTGAAACCGGTCATCGTTGACCAGGCACTTGCCGACCACCTTCCTGATCTGAAGACTGGAAAGTACCTGTTGCTCAAAGTCAGCGACAATGGGCTGGGGATGGATCAGAAAACATTACAGTGTGTCTTCGAACCGTTCTTTACCACCAAACCCACCGGGAAAGGGACAGGGCTTGGCCTGTCTGTGGTCCATGGAATTGTAGGTGAGTGCGGTGCTGCAATAGCGGTCAAGAGTGAACCGGGGCAGGGGACCGAGTTCTCTATCTACTTTCCTCAGGTCGATGTGACTGTGCAGGCAGAGGAAGAGGTGGCCACTCAACTTCCTGGGGGTGATGAGCGTATCCTGTTCGTGGACGATGAACCTTCGGTGATGAAACTGGGCGAGCGGATGCTGACCTATCTGGGGTATCAGGTCACACTGTGTTCGTCCGGGGTCCAGGCCCTCTCTTTGATTGAGGAGAACCCGGCCGCATATGATCTGATCGTGACGGATCAGACCATGCCGCAGTTAACCGGTTTTGAACTGTGTAAAAAGGTAAAGATGCTCCGGCCGGATCTGCCGGTGATTCTGTGCACGGGCCACAGCTCTGTGATCAACAAGGAAAAGGCCCTGGCCGGAGGGGCCTCGGTCTTCTTGATGAAGCCCCTGGCAATCCAGACCCTGGCCACTGAAATACGCCGTCTGCTGAATCCGCAGAAAAAGGCTTCGTAGTCCTTTTAAAAATGTCTCGCTTCTTTGTTCTGGGGCGGTCGTCTGCCTCGTCCCAGAACATCTCCTGTTAAAACGAGTTTTTGATCTGGAAGAGTTTTTCTATCTCTTCTGCCGGTCCGGGCTTGCTGAAATAATATCCCTGCATGAAATCGCACTGGTATTCCTTCAAAAAGGCCACGTGTTCTGCGGTTTCTACACCCTCGGCTGTCACCTCCATTCCCAGGTTATGGGCCAGGGAGATGATGGTTTTGATGATGGTTTCATCGTGACTGTTCTTGCCGATATTCTTGACAAAAGAGAGATCAATCTTGAGCACATCAAGGGGCAGGCGGCGAAGGTAGCTCAAGGATGAATAACCGGTGCCGAAGTCATCAATGGCAATCCGCACCCCCAGATCATGGATGTAATTGAGCAGAGGGATGGCAGTCTCTGGATCGTCCATGACCGTACTTTCGGTCAGCTCAATTTCCAGATTATGGGGTTGAAGACCGGTTTCCTCAAGGATTTGATCGACTGATGAAAGGAAGGTTCGGTACTTGAGCTGATTGATCGAGACATTAACGGCCACCGTCATTCGCAGTGAGGCGCCGAATTTTTTGTTCCAGATGGTGTTCTGTTTACAGGCGGCCTTCAGAATCCACTCACCTAACTGGCCGATGGCGCCGCATTTCTCGGCAATGGGGACAAAGAGCCCGGGGCTTACTGATCCCCGCTGGGGATGGAACCAGCGGAGCAGGGCCTCAAGTCCGACGATCATCCCGGTAGCCACCTCTACCTGTGGCTGATAATGGACCGAAAACTGATCTTCCTCCAGACTGGCCCGGAGGTCTTTTTCAAGTTCCATCCGTTCGATGGCCAGTTTTTGCATGGTCGGTTCAAAGAAATGGTAGGTATTCTTGCCGATCTGCTTGGCATGGTACATGGCCATGTCCGCTGCCTTGATAATTTCATCACAGGTGCGACCACTTTCAGGGAAAATGGCAATCCCTATACTGATACTGGTGCTAATTTCCACCCCGTTCAGAAGGTGGGGGACGGTTACCTCCTCCAGAATTTTCTGGGCCACCTTGGCGGCATTTTCAGGATCAGACAATTCCACCAGGACCACGGCGAATTCGTCACCCCCAAGCCGGGCCACCATATCCTCTGAACGGACACAGGCCCGGAGTCTGGTGCCAACACTCTGCAGGAGTTGATCTCCCACGCCGTGACCGTTGACATCATTGATGTTCTTGAAATTATCCAGATCCATGAACAGCAAAGCCGTTGTCTTCAGCTTGTGACGCTGGGCACGCATCATCTCCATTTCAAGGAATTTCTGGAGCATCCTGCGGTTGGCCAGTCCGGTCAAGGGGTCGTAATGGGCCAGGTCCTGAAGCTGCTGTTCAATGGTCTTACGATCAGTGATATCCTGAAAGATAATCACACCGACAGAATCCAGGTCTGTGGCCTGACGGGGGATGCAGTTACAGGTATAGGAAGCGGCAAAGGTCTGACCGTCAAAACGCCTGAATTGTGAGTTGTCATCCTTGAACGGCTGGCAGCTGGTCAACGTTTTGTGGATGGGTGAGTTCTCCCAGTAGCCGTCTTGCTGGTCCGGATTGGTAACATACCGCTCAATGTGGGTGCCGGTCAGGAGGGCGGCCGAGGCCCCGAGCAGTTTCTCGGCCGCCGGGTTGAGATAGCTGATTCTGCCGCTGCTGTTCAGTCCGATGAAACCTTCACCGGTCAGATTAAGGAGAAGCTGATGCTGTGTTGCCAGTATCTGTGCGGAGCGGCGCTGCTGCTCAAGTTCAAGAAAGACCCTGACCTTGCAGCGTAAAAGATTGGCATCCACCGGCTTGAACAGGAAGTCAGATCCACCGCTCTCATACCCCTGCAAGAGTTTTTGTTGATCTTCTATGGCCGCATTGATGAAGATAATGGGTATATAACGACTGTCTTTATTGCCATGAATCTGAGAGGCCACAGCAAAACCGTCCACATCCTGCAGTTGAAGGTCCAGAAGGATCAAGCCATATTCATGTTGTGAAATGAATTCCAGGGCCTCTGCTCCAGAGTGCGCCGTATGGATCTCGACCTTGATCTCCTGTAGCATCTGTTTTAAAAGTGACTGATTTTCCACGAGACTGTCAACAATCAAAATCTTGATGAATGGACTTACGATCATGGTCTTGGTTCCTTTTTAATCTGATGAGGCAGGGCCTGCGAGTCAAACAATTCAGCCGGAAAAGACAAATTCAGCGGGGGTAAGAAAAGATCTTTTTGATTACTTGTGATCAGACTACAAAAAATTGAGTGCAGGCGTCAATCTTTTGATTGAAAATACTCAAATAAGAGACCTCTTGAAGAATAAATATGTTCGTTCAAGGCCAAGGCCTGGAATGAATTTTACATCAGCTACCCAACTGGTATTTCGAGGATACAATTTTGCGTAGAACACAGCGATGAGGTGGATAGGGCCTCTTGCAGGAGGCTCTTGAGAGAGAATTTCGCTGAGCTTAAAGGGGAAGATGTGCATGGCATCGTAACACTTGATAAACATTCAAGTCTATTACGACGCCTTGACGATTGAATCAGACTGCAAAATAGCGGGCCTGGGGATGATGAACAACCAGGGCCGAGACGCTCTGCTCCGGGACCATCTCAAGACCATCGTTTAAGCGAATACCGATCTCTTCTCCCTGGAGCAGGGCAACCAGGGGGCGTTGCAGCTCAAGATCAGGGCAGGCTGAATAGCCAAAACTGTATCGCTGACCCTGGTCCTGGATGCCGAGCTCCTGACGCATCAAAGAATGAATGTACTGGGCCAGGGCCTCGGCCGCCTCAACACCGTATCCATGGAGGAGCAGATAGTCGTGATAGCTGTTGTTGTCATAGAGGGCACGGCAGGCTCGGCTCAGTTCCGGGCCAATAGTCACCAGAAAAAGGCCCAGCAGGTCGCCGCCCTGTTCAGCGGTACGGAAATAATCAACCAGACTGAGGCCTGAACCGGCGCGCTGACGAGGCAAGGGAAAGATGGTGCGGGTCGATTCATGGTCGATCACCAGGGTCTCGCCTGCACGATGGCAGGGAAACCAGCCCAAACGGGCCTGGCCCAGAATGAGTCCATCGGTCCGACAGATGTCTTTCATCCGGTCCAGCTCAGGGAGGATTGTCTCCTCAAGCAACGCCTGATATTGCTCGTTGGTCATTCGGCCCTGCTTGTAGCCCCAGCGCCCGCGAAACAGGGACTGGGAATGGATCAGCGGCAGAAAATCATCCTGATTAATTGTCAGGGTACGGGCGCCAAACACAGGGGGTGCGGGAAGGACATCCAGAGTGGTGATGGCTTCACGTCTCTGCTTGACCGGGTCAGTGGCAGTTGCGACTCGATCCCAGGTGGTGGAAGAGAGCACACCGGCCTCATGTTCACGGATGGCGGACAGTCCGGCAAAGGCGTCCCGGCAATAGACCACAGCACCTTCATACCGAGGGGCGCAGTCTTCAGCGACAAAACGCCGGGTCAGGGCCGCACCGCCCAAAAGCACCGGCTGGGTGAGACCGGCAGCCTTGAACAGAGGCAGGCTTTCCTGCATGATCAGGACTGACTTGACCAGAAGACCGCTCAGGCAGATGACATCGATCTCAGGATGTTCACGTACGGACTGGATAATGGTTTCGGCCGGGACCTTGATCCCAAGATCGATGACCCGGCAACCGTTATTGGAGAGAATGATATTGACCAGATTTTTGCCGATATCATGAACATCACCCTGGACAGTGGCCAGCAGCACGGTCGGGGCATCGTTGCGCTGGTTCTTGTCCATATAAGGCTCGAGCAGGTCAACGCTGGTCCGCATGACCTCAGCCGACTGCAGGACAAAGGGGAGGAGCATTTCACCGCTGCCAAAGAGTTCCCCCACATGACGCATGGCCGGGACCAGGATCTGGTTGATGATGGCCAGCGGAGGATAGCTCTCCCGGAGCATGGCCAGCAGATCGGCCAGATCCTGTTTGCTGCCGTGACGAACCCGGTCATGAAGAAGCTGTTCGGGTGGAACACGAACCTCATCCGTGCTTTCTTCCTCGATCTGGGTGGAAAAATGATTGATAAAGGCCATGAGTGGACCGGGTTCTCCACCGTTCCGGTTGTGAATCAGATCCAGGGCCAGTTCGCGCTGCTCCGGTTTGATTCGATCAAGAGGGATGCAGTTGTCGGGCTGAATAATGACCGCATCAAGACCGAAGGCAACGGCCTCATGGAGAAAGACGGCGTTCAGGATGCGACGGGCCGCAGGCGGCAGGCCAAAGGAGATATTGGAGAGCCCGAGCAGGGTGTGGCAGCCCGGCAACTCGGCCTTGATTCTGTGGATGGCCTCCAGGGTCTCCAGGGCCGCAGTCTTCAGTTGATCATCGCCCGAGGCAATGGTGAAGGTCAAGGGGTCAAAGAGCAGGTCTTCAGGAGCCAGGCCATATTGGTTGATGGCCAGATCATGGATACGGTGGGCAATCTCGACCTTGCGCTCGCAGGTCATGGCCATCCCCTGCTCATCAATGGTCAGGGCGGTGACACTGGCCCCGTATTTCCGGACAAGTCGGCAGATGATGCCAAAGGTCTTGCCGCCGTCTTCCAGGTTAATGGAGTTGACCACGGGCCGTCCCGGGCAGTTTCTGAGAGCTGCCTCGATCACTGCCGGGCTGGTGGAGTCGATCATCAGCGGGGACCGCAGGCTGCGGCCCAGGAGTTGAATCAGGGCCACCATATCTTTCTGTTCGTCACGACCGGCCCAGGCCACATTTAAATCAATCAGATGAGCACCGTACCGTTCCTGCTCCAGGGCCACCTCCAGACAGCCCTCCAGGTCTTCGGCCAGGAGGAGTTCACGAAAATGTCTGGACCCGGTTGGATTGCAGCGTTCGCCAATGATCAGAGGAGGCGGCTGCTGTCGCAGGTCAACGGCCTGGTAGAGACTGGCCAGTTGCGGCAGGCTCCTGGCCCCGTCTCTCTTCTGGACAACGCTGGTTCGGCTCATGATTGCCTCCTGGTTCTTGGTCCGGGTACAACCCCGGCCAGGGACCTGCTCAAGGCTGCAATGTGCGCCGGCGAGGTGCCGCAGCATCCACCAATGATTGAGACACCATAGTCGCGGACAAAATCGAGCATATGCTGGCCATAGGCCTCAGGGCTCAGGGGATAGACGGTCTTTCCATTGACCACCTCCGGCATGCCCTGGTTGGGAATACAGGAAATCCGGCCGGGAAAATTCGCACTCAGATACTGAATATGGGAGAGCATGTCCGTGGGTCCGGTGGCGCAGTTGAGTCCCAGCGAAAAGACAGGGAAGGGGGCAACCGTGGCACAGACCGCAGCAATATCGGTGCCGAGGAGCATGGTTCCCTGGGGCTCAAAGGTGACCGAGCAGAGCAGGGGAAGATCACTTTTCATCTCTTCCAGGACCTCAAAACAGGCAACAAGCGTGGTCTTGACCTGGAGCAGGTCCTGACAGGTCTCAACGATCAGGGCATCAACCCCGGCTCCAACCAAGGCCCGCACCTGCTCTTTGATGGTCGCTGCCAGGTCCTCAGGGCTGACATGACCCAGGGCCGGCAATTTGGTAGTTGGACCGACAGAACCTGCGATATAACGGGGACGTGAATCATCGGACAGACCTGCAATGGCAGCTCTGGCGTTGGCCACTGCGGCCTGATTGATCTCGTCTACCCGACCTTCAAGGCCATATTCGCTCAAGACCAGAGAGGCGGCGCCAAAGCTGTTGGTCTCAATAACCATGGCTCCGGCCTCGAGAAAGGCCCTGTGCAAGGCAATGATTGCCTGGGGTGCGGAAAGGTTCAGATACTCATTGCAGCCATCAATCCCGTCCCAGAGGGCCGGGTTGAGATGCATGGATTGGAGAGTCGTGCCGCAGGCACCGTCAAAAATTAAGAGTGGTTCGTCTTGAAAGGCCAAGGCAGGCTCCTCTGGATATGAGATATATGGCCATCAGGCCAGGGATTTTTTGATGCGCTGCATGGCCCGTTCAACATTGGCCCGCGAGTTGAAGGCAGAGAGACGGATATAACCCTCACCGCAGCGGCCAAAACCAGCGCCCGGGGTACAGACCACCCCGGTCTTATTCAGAAGCATATCAAAAAATTCCCAGGACCCGCCTTTGGCATCGATCCAGATATAGGGGGCATTGTCACCGCCGACGCAGTCATAGCCAAGTTCGGTCATGGCCGTGCGGATCAGAGCGGCGTTGGTCATGTAGCCGTCCACCAGTTCAGTGATCTGGGCCTTGCCGATATCTGAATAGACGGCCTCTGCCGCCCGCTGGACCGGATATGAGACGCCATTAAACTTGGTGCAGTGGCGACGGTTCCACAGGGGATGGATCAAATGAGGCGTGCCCTGGGTGTCAAAGGCACGGCACTCTTTGGGGACCACGGTATAGGCGCAGCGGGTGCCGGTAAAGCCGGCGTTCTTAGACAGGGAACGGAACTCAATGGCCACTTCCCTGGCCCCTTCAATCTCAAAAATTGATTTAGGCAGAGATTCGTCACGAATAAAGGCCTCGTAGGCGGCGTCAAAAAGGATCAGGGCCCGGTTTTCGCGGGCATAATCAACCCAGCGTTTCAGCCCCTCACGGCTGATGGTGGAGCCGGTGGGGTTGTTGGGGAAGCAGAGATAAATCAGATCGACCTTCTCCCGGGGCAGGTCCGGGACAAAATTGTTGTCCCGGGTGGAGTCCAGATAGACCAGACCCTGATAGCGGCCTTCAACAAAATTACCGGTGCGGCCGGCCATGACATTGGTGTCGAGATAGACCGGGTAGACCGGGTCCGGGATGGCCACCTGGATATTCTGGGCAAAGAGCTCCTGGATATTGCCGGTGTCACATTTGGCCCCGTCGCTGACAAAAATCTCGTCTGCATGAATATCCGCCCCTCGAGACTGAAAGTCGTGGAGGGCTATGGCCTCACGAAGAAAACTGTAGCCCTGTTCCGGGCCGTAGCCACGAAACGTGGCATCAACGGCCATTTCATCCACGGCCTTGTGAAAGGCGGCAATGCAGGCCGGGGGCAAGCCATGGGTCACATCACCGATGCCGAGACGAATAATATTCTTGTCTGGATTCTCTTTCTGGAAGGCGTTCACTCGCCTGGCAATGTCAGAAAAAAGATACGAGGCCTGGAGTTTCAGATAATTCTCATTAATGGTGATCATAGAGATGTTGCCTTATAATGGGCTGAAGGATACCCTTGGTTGAAAAAGTTGTTTCAAATCAGAATTGCTCTTGACAGAGAGCTGCGTCAAAACAGCAGGTTATGTCATGTCAGCGTCTGCCTGGGTTCATCATGCCGCTGGGATGAAACAACGATTCAATCTTCAAAGGGAGTCTGGAAAGAATGGCCGGTTCAGTGTATGCTGGTGCAGCCAAAATCTCAAAACAATAGAATATAATGAACAGGTCTGTTGCTGTCAAGAAGACAGCAGGATCATCTCCAACCATCAGGAATCATCCATGTCAAAATCCGCACTCACACCCACGATCTATCGCCAGGATTATCAGGCCCCCACCTACCTGATTGACCAGACGTCTCTGTGTGTTCAGCTCCACGAGCAGGAGACAAGAGTCACGGCCGTCAGCCTGTTCAGACGTAACCCGGGACGCGGATTACAGGGTGACACGGTCCCCCTGGTCCTCCACGGCCGCGATCTGGAACTGATCGAAATTCACCTGGACAGTCAGGCGCTGCGGCAAGGGGAATATCAGCTGGACCGGGACGGACTGACCATTGGGTCGGTTCCTGATTCCTTCACCCTGTCAATTGTGACCCGCATTCATCCGGAACAGAACAGTTCGCTGGAAGGACTCTATCGTTCCAGCGGTAATTACTGCACCCAATGTGAAGCCCAGGGGTTTCGGAAAATCACTTATTTTCTTGACCGGCCAGATGTCCTTTGCCGTTACACCACCCGGATCGAGGCTGACAGGGATCAATATCCAGTCCTTCTGGCCAATGGCAATCAGATTGAGGCCGGCCCGCTGCCTGGAAACCGCCATTACGCGGTCTGGCAGGATCCCTTTCCCAAACCCAGTTATCTCTTTGCCCTGGTGGCAGGTCAGCTGATTGCTCTTTGTGATCAGTTTGTCACCCGTTCAGGACGGACCATTCGTCTGGCCATTTATGTGGAGGAGCGGAATCAGGATCGCTGTGATCATGCCATGCGTTCACTGAAAAAGGCCATGGCCTGGGACGAGGAGGTCTTTGGCCTTGAATATGATCTCGATCAATACATGATCGTGGCGGTGGATGACTTTAATATGGGGGCCATGGAAAACAAGGGGCTCAATATTTTCAACTCCAAGTATGTCCTGGCCAGTCCGGAGACTGCAACTGATCAGGACTATCTCGGAATCGAAGGTGTCATTGCCCATGAGTACTTTCATAACTGGACCGGAAACAGGGTCACCTGCCGGGACTGGTTTCAGTTGAGCCTGAAGGAAGGGTTGACTGTATTCCGGGATCAGGAGTTTTCCTCGGATATGAACTCGCGCCCGGTCAAACGGATCGAAGAGGTGCGGGGCCTGAAGACCTTTCAGTTCAGGGAAGACAGTGGCCCCATGGCCCACCCGGTCCGTCCTGATTCATATCAGGAGATCAATAATTTTTATACCGTGACTGTCTATAACAAGGGGGCCGAGGTGGTCCGGATGATTCACACTCTGCTCGGGGCCGAGGGGTTTCGCAAGGGGATGGACCTCTATTTTCAGCGCCATGACGGTCAGGCCGTGACCTGTGATGATTTTGTCGCGGCCATGTCAGATGGCTCGGGCATTGATCTTTCACTCTTTAAACGCTGGTACTCTCAGGCCGGGACACCCATGGTCACGGTTCGTGAAAACTGGGAGGAAAAGAGCGGACGCTACAGCCTGACCTTGCAACAGAGTTGTCCGACGACTCCAGGCCAGACAGAAAAACTGCCCTTTCATATCCCGGTCCTGTTCGGCTTGCTTGATCGGGCGGGAAAAGAAATTCCCCTGGCGAAAAAACTGCTGGAGTTGCGGGAGGCGGAAGAGACCTTTGTCTTTGATGGACTCTCCGCCCAACCAATTCCCTCACTTCTGCGATCGTTTTCAGCCCCCGTCCGGATTAGAATGCAACGGAATCGCGAAGAACTTGCCTTTCTCATGGTCCATGATTCTGATCTTTATAACCGCTGGGAGGCTTCCATGACCCTGGCTGAAGAGGTCATTCTGGAGTTGGCCGGTCAGATCCGCCATGGGCAAAAACCACATCTCGATCCGGTGTATATCGCGGCCGTCCGTGCCCTTTTGCTGGAGGAGGGGGGGGACCAGGCTTTACAGGCCCTGGCACTGACCCTGCCTGCGGAGACTTATCTCGCCCAGCAGATGGACCGTGTTGATCCCGACAGCCTGCACCAGGCCCGGCAGTTTGTGCGGGGCGAAGTGGGGACACAGTTGGCCCTGGAGTGGCTGAGTGTCTATCAGGACAATAATGAACCGGAGGCCTATTCGCTCAGGCCAGAGGCCATGGGGCGCCGCAGTCTTAAGAACTGTGCGCTGTCATTCATCCTGGCCCGTGACGTACCAAGGGATATGGACCTCAAGCTGGTCGTTGACCAGTTTAAGAATTCGACCAATATGACTGATCATCTGGCCGCACTGATGATCCTTTCCAACTGCGCTTGCCCGGAACGGAAGCAGGCCCTGGCCACTTTTTATGAAAAATGGCAGCATGACCCTCTGGTGATCGATAAATGGCTGACACTCCAGGCCATCTCCACTCTCAACTCGACTCTGACCACGGTTCAGGATTTGCTGGCGCACCCATCTTTTTCGATCCGTAATCCCAACCGAGTCCGGTCTTTGATTGGGGCCTTTGGCTCCAACCACGTCAGATTTCATGCCGGAGACGGGAGTGGGTATCGCTTCCTGGCCGATCAGATAATGATCCTTGATCCCATCAACTCTCAGACCGCAGCTCGTCTGGTCACTCCCTTTACCAGCTGGAAACGGTATGACAGTACCCGACAGGAATTCATCAAGGTTCAGCTGGAACGGATCAGGAGCCTGACTGGATTATCAGGCGATGTGAGCGAAATTGTCTGCAAGAGTTTGAATAATTGAGTGTCAGAACTGGTTCTTTGTGGTATTCATTATTATTATTAAAGAAAGACAAGGGGAATGTCCCTGCGTAAATATCACCACCACGGAGGTTTGTCATGAAGCGATATCCACATGTTGTTGTATTCCTTTTTGTATTGATCAGTTTTTGTTTTGCGGGATTCAATACCGCTCTGGCGTCAGACGATTCAACCAGCACTGCTCTTCAGCCACAGGAGATCGAAGGAAAAATCATTGCCATTGATGGAGAGCACGGACTCGTGACGATTCGAGACAAGGAACGAAAACGTCACGTTTTCAGCAGTGCCAGCAATACTGTCTTTGTGGGTTTTAAGACTTTGACTGAGCTTGAGAAGAAGCAGGTGGTAACGGTCTGGTATCAGAGCAATGATGACGGCCAACTGGCAATGAAAATAGAGAAAAAGCTTGATGCGAAGTGTGACTGATCAGCGAAGGGCTGGGCGCACTTCTTCCGGCTTGTTTGAATTGCCTTTTTATCCGAAAGGTTACCAGAGACCATCCAAGGGCCTGTAAGAAAATAACTTGGCTGATATTACGCTTAGATGTGGACCAGGTTTGGATACGGCGATTGAATGAAACCGCAGACGTAGCAGGGCTACGTTGAGGATGTTGTGATTGAGCCGCATTCAAAGATAACCCGAAGATAAGATGTACGATTGGCCAGGTTATTTATTTCCAGGCCCTAATCACGCCGGTGACAAAAAAGACAGCGTTTCGTGGTGGGGGGGTGAACCACCGGCATCGGGGCTATTCCCTGCGCCTGATGACAGTCCTCGCAGAGTTTGTCGGCCTCACTTTTCTTCATGGGCCGGAATGGATCATGGACTGCGTCATGGGGCAGGCGGGTGGTCGTGACCTCCGGAGCCCTGAGAAAGAAGATGATGATGGCCGCGCCAGTGATGACAAAGGCCAGGTTGAGGAGGCGGATATTTTTCTTTTTGGCAGGATGAGTCATGGGGCAAGTGTCTCGTAGATATTCATTTTGAACAGATGGACTGATCAGGGGGCCATTTCCAGCCGCTTGAAATCGATTATGCCACGATGTAGAGCAAATGTCATCATCTCTCCAATCATTGTATTGAGGATTGGATTCGCGGTCAGCCGGACCATACAGCTGTGCAGGCGATGATGGCGGATCAGTCGGGACATGGCCACACTGTTGTGACCAGGATCAAGGATGGTTTTGGCCACCTCTTCCCCTGAGACGATGGCCGGGTAAATCCCCTCGCCGGTGAGTCCTGAGGCCAGGCCGGCAGCATCGCCCACCAGAAAGGTGTCCCGAAAGCTCCAGCCTTTATAATCATAATTGATGTACTCTGCCCGGCCTCTTTCCTGACTCAAATCAAAACCCAGTCCACCAGCCCAGTTCAGGCACTGTTCTTTCAAGGCCTTGGCATTCATGCTCCGCCGGTCGGCGTAGGCACCGATGGACAGGGTCTGGCGATGCGGAAAAATCCAGCCGTAGCCGTTTTTGAAAAACAGACTGTCAAGATGCCATTCCATCTCCGGGTACTGGCCAGCCACCTGGTAATTGATACCGATCCCCAGACGGCAGGTATCCAGCCCCAGATGTCGCCGAACCATGGAGCAAGACCCGTCGGCGCCGACCAGATTGTCACAGGAGATGGTCTGTCGTTGACGGTTTTGCCTGTCTTCAATCTCCAGTTCCCTCCCCTTAATTCCGCGTAACTGCCAGCCATTCAGGACCTCTGCCCCGGCGTTTCTGGCCTGCTCCAGCATATATTGGCCAAGCCGGAATCGGTTGACAGTGGCGATCATTGGTTGTTCCGCAACCACGGTCGCTCTCTGCCGTCGGGTCACGATCAGCTGCCTGGGGAAGCTTCGTTCAATCAACTCGGCCGGCACTCGGCTGATCAGCCCATGCCAGGTGATCCCACCTGCACAGACCTTAGAGCCGACCGCATTTTTGCGTTCCACCACTAGAACCCTGCGTCCCGCTTCGGCCAGAACTCTGGCGCAGGCCAGTCCTCCAGGTCCGCCACCGATGATCACAACTGGGATATGCATAGGACTTGACTCTTATGGTTGAGGTCCATGGAACAAAAAAAGGTCCCTTCTTCACGAGCAGTGAAAAAGGGACCCATCTCTGTCCAATCTGCCGGACGTCGCTGTTACTCGTCTTTATTGATTTTGAGGACCTGATCACCTGGCTGCAAGGCATCACCCACTTTGACGGCAATCCCGATGACAATGCCATCGATTTCCGTGGTGAGCGGGGTCTGCATCTTCATGGCCTCCATGACGGCTACCCGGTCACCGGCCTTGACTTCCTGACCTGCCTTGACTGAAATCTCACAGATATTACCGGCAAAAGGGGCACGGATATCGCCACTGGTGGCCAGAATCTTGATTTCTTCCTTGGAGATTGTCGCAGGTCTGGCAGTAGCCCCCTCAACAAGATCCGGCTGGAAGGTGTACTGTCGCTGATAATGATCGACCTCAAGGTAGACACTGGTCTCGCCGTCGTCATTGACAATGGAAGGACCTGCCTCGAGCATATGCTCCTTGCCATCATGATCGGTAAAGGTCAGGGTCTCGCCCGGCTCAAAACCGCCCTGGCGCAGAAAGATTGACGGAGGCAGGACATAGACATGGCCAAACTCTTCCGTAAACTTGAAAAAATTAACGGCATCATTGGGATGCTGAAGATAGAGAACCAGCTGCTGGTCAGTGGGCTGGGACCCGATCCGCTCTTGCAGGGTGGTGCGCTCCTGCTCGATATCCATATCCTCGATGTCTTCAACTCCGCCTTCATCTTCCAAAATCTGTTTCCAGTTTTCGCCAAAGACCTTCTCGAAGATCCAGTCCTCAGGACGGTAAAAGGGAAAGGGGCCATATTTACCCAGAAGCAGGTTGCGCAGATCACCGGATGGATTGCCATACCGCTCACCCTCCAGGACATGGGAGACGGCGGTGGTCCAGAGGATCTGCGAACCTGGGGTGACTGACCAGTAATTCCCGAGTTCTTTCTGGACCCTGGGCAGTTCCTTGTGCAGGATGTCAGGCATCTTGTCAAGGAAGCCGCCTTTGACCGCCTGCTCGAGGCTGGAGCCCATGGCACCACCAGGGAGCTTGTGGATCTGAACCGTCGGCTGAAATCCTTTGATCTGTGATTCAAAGGGCGCATAATGCTGGCGTTCGTCACGGATCGCTTCAGAGGTCTCGATGACTGCCTCTTCATCAATACCGATGGCCGCAAACCCCAACTCCTTCAGGGACTGAATGACGCTTAGAATGGGTGGAGGCCCGTAAAACCCGGTAAATGAGGCATCGGCGGCATCGACAATCACCGCGCCGTTTTTGACCGCCTCAGTGATTCGCCCGATATCGTTGCCATCGGTATTGTGGCCGTGATAGTGAATGGGCAGGTCCGGATAGGCCTGTTTGATGGAATCCACCAGATTACCGATACGACGGGGAGAGCCGAGGCCGCCATGATTCTTGATGCAGAGGATAATGTCGGAGCCGGTGACATCGAGGATCTCCTGGACCTTGGAGACATAGTATTCATTGGTATGCTCGGGGCCGGTTGAGAAACAGATACAAGGCTCGTTGATTTTTCCGGCTTTGCCCACTTCCTCAAACACGGCCTGCATGTTGGGAACATAGTTCATGAAGTCAAAGGTCCGCCAGACATCCACGTATTTGGCAAATTCTCGGACAGTGAAGCGAATCACATTCTGGGGGTAGGGCCGATAGCCAAAAAGATTGACACCACGGCAAAGGGTCTGAAACATGGTGGTCGGCATCTTTTCGCGCAGGATTTCAAGCTTGAGAAAGGGGTCGACCTGTTTGCGCAGGATATCCACATGGACCGAGGCACCACCGGTGATTTCCAGAGAAAAGTATCCGGCCCGTTCCCGGGAGGGTGCGGCCATGATATCGGTGTGGAGGAGAATTCTGTTTTTAAAGTCGGACTGGGACAGATCGCGGGCGGTGTTGGTGATATAATACCCGTCGGCCGCCTGCAGGCGCTTGACAACATCGGCAGGGGCCATTCCCTGGACAATACGTTCCATCATAATATGCTCGCTTATAAGTTAATATTCGTGTGGGCTGGATTGAGATTGACGATTTTCCTGATCATCAGGCCGCGTAAGGATTTTTGCCGCGGTAATGAATTTCGGCAATCAGCTTGGAGAGTTTATTGGCCTCGTCAGTATCCTCTTCATACTCAAAGAGATGTGGGTGAGTGTCGAGATATGAGGTGTTAAAATCACCCTTAATAAAGTCCGGGTCCTTAACGATGTTGAGGTAAAAAGGAATGGTGGTTTTGGGGCCGGCAATGACGAAGTTTTGCAGACAGCGCCGTAACCGATCCACGGTCTCGTTCCAGGAAAAACCATGGACGGTCATTTTGACCAGGAGTGAATCGTAGACCTTGGGAATGGTGTAGCCCTGATAGACAAAGCCGTCGAGACGGACACCGTAGCCACCGGGAGAACGGTAGACCGTGACCTTTTTCCCGCCTTCAGGCATGAAATTGTTCTGCGGGTCCTCGGCGTTGATTCGCATCTCAATGGCGTGACCCCGTAACTGGACATCCTTCTGGGTAAAGGCGAGAAGCTTGCCCAGGGCCAGTTTGATCTGGGTCCGGACCAGGTCGATTCCGGTCACGATCTCAGTGACGGTATGCTCCACCTGGATACGGGTATTGATCTCCATGAAATAGTAGTTGTAGTCCTTGTCCAGCAGGAATTCAACGGTCCCGGCATTAAAATAATTGGCTGCCTTGGCTGCCTTCACCGCGGTTTCGCAGATCGTGTCAAGGAGAGCCTGGTCGCCAAGCATGGACGGAGCGATCTCAATCAGTTTCTGGTTGCGACGCTGAATGGAACAATCGCGGGTGCCGAGATGAACCGTGTTTCCCTCACGGTCTGCCATGATCTGGACTTCGACATGCTTGGGATTGATGACCAGTTTTTCAAGGTAGACCGAGTCGTCGTTGAAAGCGGCCTTGGCTTCGGCACGGGCCATGGGAATTTCAGCCCGCATCTGCTCGTCGGAATCAATCCGGCGAATACCGCGTCCACCACCACCTGAAGTGGCCTTGAGCATGATCGGGTAGTTATACTGGGCCGCAAAAGCCAGGGCCTCATTCACACCGGCCTGCCCCGGGGAAAGGTTCTGGGTACCGGGGACCATGGGAATTCCGGCTTCAGCCATAATCCTGCGCGCAATAACCTTATTGCCAAGATTGGTAATGACCTCGGAGGAGGGACCAATAAAGATCAGGCCGGCCTCTTCACAGGCCCTGGCAAAATCAGGATTCTCGGCCAGGAAGCCGTAGCCGGGATGGACGGCACAGGCCCCTGAACGCTTGGCGGCCTTGATCACTTTCTCGATGTTCAGATAATCACAGCGGGGACCCGCGCCCAACCACACCGCTTCGTTGGCCAGGCGAATATGACGGGACTCCTTGTCCGGTGTCTCATAGACGGCCACAGCCTCATAGTTGAGTTCCTGGATCGCACGAATGATCCGGATGGCAATTTCTCCGCGATTTGCAACAAGTATTTTTTTCTTCAAAGTAACTCCTTTCTTCTCTTATCGTATTCGGGCCTGGATTATTCCTGAGGGGATATGACACGGTGTAACAATCTGAAAACTGCAGGAAATGCAGAGTGTGGTACCAATCCAGCTCCACAGAACGAAACTGGTTGATTGATTGAAACAAATAAAAATACTCTATTTGGAATAATCTGGCAAGTGCTGGAAGGTTGTGGAGAGGGCAATTCCCCTTTTTGAGAGCCATTTGCCTTGACAGTATCTTTTGAGACGAGATAAGCTAAGTTACAATGGATTCGGGCAGTTTACAGGAATTTCATCGAGGAAGTTGTTATGGCGAAACAGACTCAAGCGGACCCCAAGGCTCCTGTCACTTCTCTGGCTCAGTCAGACAAACCAGCTGTGGAGGAGGACTATTGGGATAATCAGCAGAAAAAACAGGGGAAGCTCTTTGACGTCGCTTTTTTCTACGACTGGTGCAAGGCCTGTGGCTTGTGCGCCTCTCTTTGTCCGCGCAAAATCATTCTGAATGATGAAAGTGGTAAACCCTATATTGAACAAATGGATCGCTGTTCAGGGTGTCGCTTCTGTGTGATTCATTGCCCTGATTTTGCCATTACCGTCAAAGACAGATTTGCCGACCGGAGGAGAGCCACCGATGAAAAGTGAATCAACTTCCCGGGTCCTGCTTCAGGGCAATGAAGCAGTGGTCATGGGTGCTCTTGCTGCCGGTTGCCGCTTTTTTGCCGGCTATCCCATCACACCGGCCTCAGAGATCAGTGAGTTGCTGTCCCTGCGCCTGCCCGAGGTCGGGGGGACCTTTATCCAGATGGAGGATGAGATCGCCTCCATGGGCGCGGTGATCGGCGCCTCTCTGGCCGGGGTCAAGTCCATGACTGCCACCAGCGGGCCTGGTTTTTCCCTGATGCAGGAAAATCTGGGTTATGCCTGTGTGGCTGAAGTGCCGTGCGTGATTGTCAACGTGATGCGGGGTGGCCCCAGTACCGGTCTGCCCACCAGTCCCTCTCAGGGGGATGTGCAGATGGCCCGCTGGGGAACCCATGGAGACCATCCCATCATTGTCCTGGCCACCTCATCGGTGAGTGACTGTTTTTCAATTACCATCAGAGCCTTTAATCTTTCCGAGAAATATCGGGTCCCGGTGATCATACTCTCTGACGAGGTCGTGGCTCATACCCGTGAATCTGTAGCCCTTCCCGGGCCCGACGAGATCAGGGTCGTTGACCGAATCGCCCCCAGTGTGCCCCCGGAATGGTACAAGCCATACGGCACCAATAATCGCGGTGTTCCAGACATGGCCGCCATGGGCAGTGGCTATCGCCATCACGTCACCGGCCTGATTCATGACGAGAAAGGTTTTCCGACCCAGAACCCCAAAGAGATCGACCAGTTTCAGCGTCGACTGCATGAAAAAATCTCCAAAGGGTTTGGCGAGATTCAGGTCATCAAGAGCATAATGATGGAGGATGCCGAGGTCTGTGTCATCGCCTATGGCTCGGTGGCGAGATCTGCCCTGCGCGCGATTAAGGAGGCCCGGAATCAGGGAATCAAGGCCGGTCTGCTCCAGTTGATCACGCTCTTTCCTTTTCCCAGGAAGGCCGTGGATTCTGTTCTGCGTCAATGCCGGGTGGCCATCGTGCCGGAGATGAACATGGGACAGATCTGTCGGGAAGTTGCACGGGTCAATCAGACCGGAACCCGAATCGTCAAGCATAACCGGGTCGATGGCCAGCTCATTACCCCGGAAGAAATTCTTAAATATCTGGTCAAGGTCTGACGGATCTCTCAGGTCAAGGATCAAGAGACAAGGAGTGTATCGTGCGTGAAGAAGCAGAAATCATCCGCCAGGAATATCTGAGACATGATAAAAAATTTCCCCATGTCTGGTGCCCAGGCTGCGGCATCGGCATCGTCATGGGGGCGTTGCTCCGGGCCATTCATAACCTTGGACTGTCCAAGGACGAGGTGGTTCTGGCCTCGGGCATTGGCTGTTCTGGCCGGATGCCCACCTATGTGGATTTCAACACCCTGCACACCACCCATGGCCGATCACTGACCTTTGCCACCGGAGTCAAGCTGGCCAAGCCGGAATTAAATGTGATTTCGGTCATGGGTGATGGCGATGCCACAGCCATCGGCGGAAATCATTTTATCCATGCGGCCCGGCGTAATCTGGATATTACTGCCATTATCATCAACAACTCAACCTATGGCATGACCGGTGGTCAATATTCACCCACCACACCTTATGGCAGTAAATCGACCACCTCGGTCTACGGTCATGTGGAACACGCCTTTTCCATTGCCGAACTGGCGGTCACAGCCGGTGCCAGTTTTGTTGGCCGGGGGACCGTTTATCACGCCTCCCATCTGGACAAACTCATTGGGCAGGCCATCCAAAAACGTGGGTTTTCCGTGGTTGAAGTTATTTCAAACTGTCATGTCCAGCATGGACGGCGCAATAAATTAGGTGGGGCCGTGGAGATGATGCAGAGTTTCAAGGAGAATGCGGTCACCATCGGCAAGGCTGCCAAAATGTCCCCTGATGAGATGGCAGACAAGTTCACCATTGGCGTACTGACTGATATTGACAAGCCTATTTCCACAGATGAATATCGGCGCATAGCCCAAAAGGCTCAGCGCAAGGCCGATCAGGTGGCTCGTACCAAAGTGAAGAACGGGGTGAAGCGATATGAAGAATGATCAGCGATATGAAATCCGTTTCAGCGGTTCCGGTGGTCAGGGGATTATCACGGCGGCTGTGGTCATGGCCGATGCAGTGGGGCGTCAGAACAACAGGTATGTCTGTCAGACCCAGAGCTACGGGCCGGAGGCCAGAGGGGGGAAATCCAAGGCCGAAGTCGTGATCTCAGACTCTCCCATTGACTATCCAAAGGCCATGTCCATTGATCTCCTGCTGGCCATGACCCAGGCGGCCTGTGACGCCTATTTTTTTGATATCCGTCCGGAAGGATTGCTGGTGGTGGATACAGATCTGGTTGAGCAGGTGCCCACCAGCAGGGCGGTGACCATTCCCTTTACCCGCATCGCCCGGGAACTGACCGGTAAAGAACTGGTGGCCAATATGGTTGCCCTGGGCGCTGTGGGACTGCTCTCAGGCCAGGTCGAACTGGCGGGATTGGAGACGGCCCTGATGAAACGGGTCCCCAAAGGAACCGAGAAGATGAACAGCCTGGCCCTGCAGGCCGGGATTGATGAGGCCGGAAAGATAGATCTCTCACTCCTGCCCAGATCGGTGGTCTCAGACTGGGCCGACGATTGAGTGAAAAATGAGGGGTGCATGATGAATCTTCCTGCCTTCAGGTGTTTTGGCTTACCGGCAAGTAAGACTTTGTGGATACCAGATGCCGAATGAGTGAAACATGTCTTGCGATGAAGTCGGTCGGAATTATTTCAGGGCCGTCATCTTTGAGCCGTCGAAGTTTTGATACCAGATATGATTCCCCTTGGGACCCTGCCCGAAATAATGCCAATGATAACGTGCCAGTAATCTGCGAGCGCCCTTGCGCCAATATTTTCTGTTTTCTGCAACAATAATCATGCCTTTTGGGTTGGATTGCGGATGAGGGTAGCGTTCTAGAAACTCACGAGCCTTTTTTGATATACTGAACTGTAAACCTAAAACTCCCCTGTCCTCACGACGAATAAAGAGTCTCATGAAATAATAGGGGTTTTCTTCTGTGAGAAAATTCTGAAGGGAGACCGTGTTCACCCCGACCAGCCGGCCCTGCGGGTTACGGATAGTAAACAAAACCTGGTCGGCCCGCTGTCCGGCAACTGCCGGGCTCAGTACCTTGGACTCAAGCCACAGTTGAACGACCTCCTGTTTCAGGTGAGGGGGCATGTTTTGATAGACGTTCAATATCTGATAGCCTTGACAGACGTATTCCGTTGTCTGGCTGGTCTCTTCTGCTGAAATCTGCTCGTTCATCATTGCCTGTGAGTCGTTATCTGTTTCCTGTGGCTCTCATTTGATTTGTCCAGGTTGAGAGCGGGGAAGGATTGAGCAAAACCTTTCCTGCAGATTACCCCCTATTATCCAGCCCTGCCAGTGAATATATGCCGGCAGGCATCTTGCTCGAATCATACCAATAAAACGAATTTACATGTGGATAATGCCCAGGTGCCATCTTCTTTTCTATCTGCTCAGTTCTTTTTTATTACTGGCCGGTTGCGTCGGACAGCAGCCATTGTCCATGAAAGAGTTAGCAGCTCTTGCTGCATCAGAGTCAGTGGTTATGCATTCATGGCCAGCCGGTCAATTTACCCTCATCGTTTTGTTGCCGCGCACACCAGCGGATTCAGTCTTGCGGGTGTATGTGGAAGGGGATGGCGGGGCCTGGAAAAACCGCTATTGGCTCTCTGCAGATCCTACCCCGGCTCATGGTGTGGCCCTCCAGTTGATGATGGCAGATCCTGCACGAGACAAGGCCTATCTTGCCAGACCTTGCCAGTATCTTCAAACTGAGTCCTGTGAAAAAAGATACTGGTCTTCCCATCGTTTTTCACCTGAAGTTTTGGAGAGTATGGATATCGCTCTGGATCAGATGAAGCAGGAAGGGGGCTACAATCAACTGGAGTTGGTCGGTTATTCGGGTGGTGGTGCCGTGGCAGCTCTTTTGGCTGCCCATCGCTCAGATATCAGTGGTCTGCGTACGGTCGCCGGGAACCTGGACCCTTTTTGGCTCAACACCTATCACCGGGTTGCACAGCTGAGTGGTTCGTTAAATCCAGCTGACTATGCAGACCTTCTGGATTCAATACCGCAACTCCATTTTATCGGGGCCAATGACCGGATTGTTCCGGAGGGTGTCTATTATTCGTACGTCAGCCACTTCAAAAACAATAGATGTCTCAAGGCCAGTATTATTACAAATGCGGATCACCACCACAACTGGATTGAACAATGGCCGCTTCTTTTACAGCAATCCCTGGAGTGTTCAGAGAATTAATAGTGCATATTCAGTATGTTGCATGTTGTCGGTCATGGCTGGCAACTTCATCTCTGACAGGAAAACGTCTTGTAACAAAAGTTTTTTTATTAGTACGCACAAGAAATTGTAAAATTTTCTTCTTACAGTTAGATGGTTAGCCGGTTTTCTTGCCTGAGTGCTTGAAAAACCCTTGACATATTTAAATATCGGTGATGTCCTTATAAAAGGTGGCGTTGTTTATCTTTCTGCCTTGATCAGGAGAGCTACCCGATTTTTATCCGAAAGTCCCGGCAGAGGTCATCACTGGTCATGCCGGAGTAACCAACGTTCATAGTTGGTTGTGGTTGGCCGTTTTGGACCAGCCATGCTGGCTGGTCGTTCTGTTTTTCATGGAGGAGTTTGGTTAATACAGTTGTAAACAGGCTTTTATTGCTCTGCATCAGTACGGAAAACCCGGGTCAACCAACCGCCGGGATTTCAAAAGGGGACTCGATGAAACGCACATTCAAGCGCAGTTATTCACGTAACCTGAAACGAAAGCAACCCTGTCATCTCCCTGCCACTTTTCAACCGTTGGGCCTGTTGCTTGCCGGCTCTTTATTCTTCGGCAGCAGTTCAGTTGCCACGGAAAATTTCCCCCCTACACTCACCGAAACCGGGCTGCAATCGACGGACACGGTTGGGGCGTCCAATCCAGAGGCGGAGGCCTCGGTGAACCTGGACCATTCAAGTGTCACTGTCAGCCCTGAAAGCGGGAATGCCAACGGGGTTTATGTATCAAGCACAAACTCCACAGCCGCAGTCGGACTCACTGATACTGATGTTACTGTCAGCAGCGGGGAGAACTCTGCCATTGGAATCGACATTTATGGCAAGGAAGGGCTCAGGGTGACCTTGGCCGGTTCCAATATCGATGCCTCAGCCAGTGGAGCCACTGGCGATGCCACGGGCATATTGTTCTCGAAGTTGCAAGGCGACACTGTGATTGACATTGACCATTCAACGGTCACTGCCAGCACTCTTGGCGGTAAGGCTACCGCTCTGGCCAGCAAATATCTGGGAGAGCCTGATGATTCATCTGCAGTCAACTCATTGGCCGTGACCGATTCGATTCTCTCAGCTTCCAGCATTGACGGACCTGCTTTTACTATTGAGAATTTCAGCCTTTTCGGCAGTCAGTTGAATCTGAGCGGATCAACGGTTGAGGCCACAAGTAGTGAAGGTCCGTCCGGGGGCATCGTCACCTACAGTGTGTTCAGTGGAAACGAGACGGTCCTGAACGATTCCCAGGTGACCGTAACCAGTAGCGGCGAACGTGCTATAGGTATTGCTTCTTTTCGATACGGCTATCTTGAGGACAACGCCTCTGGAGGTTCCTCCGTGGAACTTGACCATTCAGCTGTTACGGTCACAAGTGTTGATGGGCGTGCGACAGGCATTGCCACCTATAGTGTTTTTGGATTGCCTGACAGTGTAAACAGTTCAATATCCCTGGTAGATTCGACAGTCATGGCCTCCAGTACACATGAGAAGGCAACTGCTGTCATGGCCATTTCCAGCCGTGGTGATGCCGTCATTGACCTTGTCAATTCGACGGTAAGCGCGACCAGCTTTTATGCCGGCCCCGATGAGTATTACTCCAAATATGATGAAACCAATGGGATTCTAGCCATAATCGGTGATGGGAGTCTTGCGGTCAATCTTGATCAATCAACAGTTACAGCTTCAAGCACAGAGAATGATGTTGCCGGACTGAGGGCCTACAACTATCAGGGCGATAACACTGTCGCACTGATAGATTCCTCAGTGACTGCCTCCAGTGTCTCTGGTGATGCTACTGGTGCAGATGTCTCGAGCTATTCGGGAGATGCTTCAGTTCTTCTTGAGAATTCTGAAGTGAGCGCCTCTACGCAGGGAGATAACAGTAACGCCTCCGGTATTATAGGCTGGGGCTATGCCTATGATGATGAGGGAACGGTTGAACCTGCCTCGGTGACCGTGACCCTGACTGACTCGACAGTCACTGCTTCTGCAAGTGGTGAACACAGTTATGCCGAAGGCGTTGATGCCTCCAGTTACAGCTACAGCTATTATGGGGATGCCAATGGTGGTCCTGTAACCGTCAGTCTCACCGATTCGACGGTTACCTCTTCCACGATCGGTGATGGTAGTGAAGCTGTGGCAATTTATGCCTCCAGCAGCAGCTACAGCTATTACGGTGATTCCAGCACCAGTCATGTTACGGTACATCTTACCGGATCGACAGTTACAGCCTCTACTACCGGCGATCACGCTGTAGCCACGGGTATTTATACCTCCCATGACAATGAGAGTAAATATGGGAGCAATAATGAAGGCAATACTCTGATTACCCTTGAGAGTTCCATGGTTTCAGCTGTCGGCACCGGTGCGTACAGCGAGGTCACGGGTATCCGTGCCTCTCATGACAGTTATCAGTTGGATGAGTACCCAGTTGGCCCAGACAACATGATAACCCTGAGCGATTCGACCATCAGCGCGACCTCGATCGGTGAGAATAGTTTTGCCGCAGGAATTTATGCAGACGCTCATGGGGCTAATGTTGCGATAGAGATGAACGGTTCAACGGTTACAGCTGAGGCTGAGGGGGACAACAGTACCGCTTTTGGAATCATTTCCAGATCTGAGGAGGGTGACAGCGCACTGATTTTTACTGATTCACGGGTTGTTGCAGATTCTGAGGTTGCAGTCGGCGTGGCTGCCTCCAGCCACCCCTCTGGTCTGGTCTCCCTTACCCTGACTCGTTCAGAGATAAGTGGTTCGACTTACGGCATCAGCACGAGAGAGTCTCCTGCAAGTATCACCCTGGATGCAAACAGTTCGGTCAGCGGATACACAGCCGTGGCAGGATCTGCAGCTTATGTAACCAACAGTGGTCTGGTGAGCGGACGACTCGAGATTTCGGATCTTAACAACACCGCCACCGGCATATTGCAGGTTAATCTCGACAACAGTGTTGACTCCACCTATGGCGACGGCGAAGCCTATCTGATAGTCAGCAACAGCGCCACACTGGCCGACGGTTCTACTTTTCTGGTCAGACCAGATTCCAGGCTGCTCAGTCCTGGAGAAAGAGGCAGCTATTACCTGCTCAACAGCGGCAATACAGTTTCCGGTTGGAATCAGGACGCTCTTCAGTTAGAGGTCGGGCCACTGTATGATATCTCCTGGATTACCGTGGCTGACGCAACTCAGCAACTGGCCATTGATCTTGCTTTAAAAGATTTCACAGACCCGATTGCCTCCGGGTTCTCGCCCAATGCAGGATCGGCTGCCTTGGATCTCTACACTCATCATCCTGAAAAATTT
>ERZ889078.805-NODE-805-length-26942-cov-22.037937_pt1 | contig 26942 bp, 26 predicted proteins | sample MGYA00521266_ERZ889078 | MGnify/ENA primary metagenome ERZ889078 (study PRJEB32303, sample SAMEA104408618) | aquatic metagenome | biome: Brackish water; feature: Pelagic; material: water | place: Baltic Sea | collected 2014-06-16T06:34:00 | depth 76,534 m ...
AACTCGCAAGTGGTAAGCGCGGCGGGAGAGATTTCAGAGTCTTCACAAGCTCTAGCGGAGGGCGCTTCGCAACAAGCGAGCTCCATCGAAGAGGTGAGCGCGACCGTAGAAGAAGCGACGGCCATCAACAACCAAAACGCCGACAACGCGCGTGAAGCGGACATCTTGGCAAAAGACACCAAAGAGGCGGCGTCGGGAGGTTTTGCGAAAGGTAAAGAGCTTATGGCCGCCATGGAAGAAATCAACAACTCAAGCGAAAGAATCGCGAAAATCATTAAAACGATCGACGAGATCGCGTCGCAAACAAAACTTCTCGCGCTTAACGCTGCGGTTGAAGCGGCTCGAGCCGGTGAACATGGTCTAGGATTCGCGGTTGTCGCGGATGAAGTAAAAGGTTTGGCTCAACGTTCGGCAAACGCCGCGACTGAGACGTCTGACATTATCGAGCAGTCCATCAAGCAGATTAGAAACGGTCTTGACGTGGCTAGAAAGACTAACGAAGCGTTTGGCGAGATTGACGAGAAGATTAAAAAAACTTCAAACCTCATAAGCGAAATTTCCATCTCCACAAAAGAGCAGAGCGAAGGCATGAGTCAAATCGCGCAAGCGATGGGCAACATCGATCAAGTTACGCAACAAAACGCGGCAACGTCCGAAGAAGCGGCGGCGGCGTCCGAAGAGTTAAACGCGCAAGCAGTTTCCATGCAAGACATGGTTGCCGTCATCGCGGCAATGGTGGGAATCGTGGGAGAACCAACTCAACAACACGGCAATTCTCACGCCGCCCGTAAAACGTCTAAACCGACAAAAAAGTTATCTTCCATGCAGCATAAGAGCGCGTCTAAGCCTAGAAAAAGCTTTGCAAATAACGAGGACGTGTTTCCTCTCGACGATGAGGACTTGAAGGAGTTCTAAATGACTATTGACGGAGACGTTCTTGAGATAGAACTTGATATGGATTTAGCAGAAGTGATAGAACTCAAAAAGTTTGTCGAGACCCGTTTAGAATATATTGAATCGATAGAGGTGATTGGCGAGAGAGACAGGTTCTCTTCCTCTTCACTTTTCGCCTTGTTGTTTAGTATTAAAAAAAGTAAGCCGGATATCAGTATTCCAATCATAGACGATGGAGCGCTGGGTCTATCTGATTACGGAAGCCTGCATTGGATATATCATGACTAAAGAAGAGATACGAGGCATATTTATTGAAGAAGCGACAGAGATTATCGAGAAGCTCGACGTCGACATTATTAATTATGAAGAAGATTCTGAAAACAAAGAGTTGCTTAATGAACTGTTTCGCGGCGTTCATACGTTAAAAGGGAGCGCCAACTCTTTTGGGTTTAGCCGTCTTGGCGGGTTTGTTCATCATTTTGAGGATATACTTGATTATTACCGCGAGGGTGACGCGAGCGTGCCCGTGCATGCCATTGATATTTTTTTAAACGCCGTAGACGTCATTAAAGAAACATTGTGGTTAGAAGTGGACGAGCAAGAGGGCTTGCCAGCAAATTATGACGCCACTCTCGAAGCGATTAAGCAACTGTTGTCAAATAAAGGCAGCGAGTTTACGGATGAAGAGCCAACAATGTCCGACCTGGCGGGCGAGTTTGGAGACTTGGATGAAGAAGCGCCCAAAGGCGTTCAAGCGGAAGAAACCATTAAAACGCCTATAGCAAGCGAAGGTAAACTGCTCTATAAAATAGTTCTGAAATTTGACAACGACATTTATCACAGAGGATATGATCATGGAAGGTTCTTTCAGCTATTAAGCGAAAAGGGGAAAATACTTCAATCTCGTTGGACTCTTCCTAGAATAACGAAGATAGAAGCGTTCGACCCTGAAGTGAGTTACTGGGGCGACGTTGAACTTTATTTGCAAAGCGATGAGAGCGCCGATTCTCTCGAAGAGGTGTTTTTATTTCTTGAGCCGGAAGAATTTTCCATTGAGTTGTTAAAATCTCCGGGATTTTATCTTCAACAACAGCAGATGAACGTTCGTCTCCATCCAACTGCGACAAACGTGATTGAAGTTAAGCCAATGGCGCAAGCGTCAACTCCAAAGATAGTGACTGTTGAGGGTCAAAAGATTGTGTCTGAAAAATTACCAGAAGAGCAACTTCGTCGTAAAGACGATAAGCGCTCATTCGTAAAAATTGACACTCAAAAACTCGATGAATTGTTCGACTCCGTAGGGGAGATGGTTATTACTCAAAATTTTGTAGCGGAAAATGACGAGATTAAAAAACTCAATAGCCCTCAATTGACTAGAACCATTGAAAATCTGAGTAAGATTACCAGACTTATCCAAAACCGCGTCATGGCTTTGAGAATGGTTCCAGTACATGACACGTTTGACAAAATGAAACGCGTTGTCAGAGACGCGTCGCGTAAAGTCGGTAAAGAAATAGAGTTTCAAATTGACGGAGAAGAGACCGAGGTCGACAAAACCATGGTCGACTCTTTATCCGATCCTTTAATTCACATTGTCAGAAACGCGATAGACCATGGCATAGAAACTAGAGTGGAAGATAGATTGGCGGCGGGTAAAAGCGCCGTTGGGCATGTGCTTTTACGCGCTTATCACAAAGGTGGCAACATCGCCATCGAAGTGCGCGACGACGGGCGTGGAATCAACAAAGAAAAGGTATACGCAAAAGCGCTAGAGAGAGGAATTATCTCCGCAAACGATGAACTCAGCGATCAGCAGATATACGCTCTTATCATGCAAGCGGGTTTTTCCACCGCTGACGTTATAAGCGACATCTCGGGTCGCGGCGTTGGTTTGGACGTTGTGAGATCTTCCATTGAAAAATTGCAAGGCAAAGTCGAGATTGATTCCAAAGTGGGAGAAGGTTCCGTATTTACGATTTTACTGCCTCTTACTTTGGCGATTATTGACGGGATGATAGTGGAGAGCGCGGGCGACATGTTTATTGTTCCCACTCTTAGCGTCGTAGAGTCGTTAATACCGACAAAAGACATTATTCACACGGCGAGAGGCAAGGGAGAATTTATTGACCTTAGAGGCGAGATGATTCCGATTATACGACTCAATGAAGTGCTGGGAATTAATGACAAACATCCAGCGATTCATGAATCGACTCTCCTTTGCGTTGAGAGTGAAAATGGCAAATACGCGCTTTTAATTGACGATCTGATTGGACGCCAGCAAGTTGTTATAAAACCTTTGGGTAAAGCGCTTGCAAAGCTAGAAGGCATTTCAGGCGGAGCGATCATGGGCAATGGCGACATTGCTTTGATTTTAAATATTGATTCTCTCTTTAGCGCTAAAAGTTGATTAGCGAATGATCAAAGAGATGACTAAAAAAGAGTTTAAACTTTTTCAAGAACTTGTTTACGTTAGATTGGGCATCTCTTTGAGTGATCAAAAAGTTTCATTGTTACAGTCTAGGTTAGGCAAGTTGGTCACTAAAAAAGGCTTAAGCGGTTATATGGAACTTTATGATTTTTTTATTCATCATAGCGGAAGTAGCGTCGACCATGAACTCGAAGACGCCATTACGACGAACGTGACCTCTTTTTTTCGTGAAAAAGAGCAGTGGATATATCTGCAAAAGTATATAAAAACTCATCTTTTAACTAGAGGAAATAAAAAGTTGCGCATTTGGTCCTCAGCGTCTTCAAGCGGGGAGGAACCTTACAGCGTCGCCATATTTTTATATGAAAACATACCCAACATTTCGTTATGGGACATTAAAATATTGGCTACGGACGTCTCTGAAGACATTTTAAAAAAAGCCATAGCCGGCGTTTACTCTGAGAAATCCATGCAGGGATTATCTTTGAATATCGTTCAAAAGTATTTCACAATGAAAAAAACCGCAAAATCGAAAGAGTTTACCATAAACGACTCGATAAAAAATATGATTACGTTTAGAAAATTTAATTTGGTATATGGAAACTACGGTATGTTTCGCAATCCGATAGATATAATTTTTTGTCGAAACGTAATGATCTATTTTGATAAACCGGTACAGACTCAGATTAACAATCATCTCGCGTCGCTTTTAAAACGCGAGGGACTGCTGTTTATTGGGCACTCTGAATCCATTCCGCCAAGCGTTAAAAATTTGAAGTTAGTTAAATCATCAATCTACATGAAAGAATAAGGAAAGAGAATGGAAATTACGGACATTAGCGACATTGAGATTTTAAAAGAGATAGGACGAAGGTTTAAGGAGAAGAGCGCTTCCATCGCCGAGATGGAATTTATGACTAAAAAACTTCTTGAAATGAATGAGAAAAGCAAAGAGGTCGAAGCGGCGAAAAGCTACTTTTTATCACTGATAAAAAATGAGTTTAACAATCCCATCTCTTCACTGCTGAGTCTTTCAAAAAAAATAAAAAAAGATATTGACATTGAGCGACTAGACGCCATAGGTTCGATGATGCGCAGTGAATTAAGTTACTTGGACTTTAGCTTGAAAAACATATTTGCCGCTTCTGAGATAGAGTATGGCGAAATGGGCAACGACTTTGCTCGCATTACTCCAGAAGACGTAACGCAAGAAGCGATAGAATATTTTGCGCATCTCATTAAAGAAAAATCGCTGACTGTAAAATTTGAAAACGCCATTGAAGGAAAGATGGTTACCGATGGACAAAAGCTCTATCTTATGTTGTTAAATCTTCTTTCCAACGCATGCGAATACTCTTATCCAAACTCCAACATTAATATTGTTTTCGCTGAAGAAAACGGTAATTACACTTTGCGAGTCGAGGATTTTGGAGAGGGCGTTTACGAAGCCCATAGCAAAAATATTTACAATCGATTCTATAAACACAACACGGGAAAAACGCGTCCTGGACAAGGTCTCGGTCTTGGTCTAAGCGTCGTTAAAGAAATAGCGGAGTCGCTAGATGGTTCAATTGATCATTTTAGTGAAGATGACAAAACAGTATTTTTGGTAAAACTCGCTCATAAAGATGATGATAGCGTTTCACTTGCGCAAGGACTTGGATCTGATGAGTTTTTTAGTGAAACGTCAGACGATGGCATGATGGAATTCTAATGCTAATCAAAAAATTTATTCACGTAGGCGAGTTCTACATTGGAGCGAGACCGACTGAAATAAGTACCATTCTAGGTTCATGCGTCGCCGTATGTCTTTATGATAAAGTGGAGATGATTGGTGGAGTGAATCACTATTTAGTTCCTTTGTGGAATGGAAATGGTCTTCAAAGCCCAAAATATGGAAACATAGCGATTCACAGACTAGTTGAGGGAATGTTAAATATTGGCTGCAAGATTAAGAATCTTGAAGCGAAAGTATTTGGCGGCGCGAACGTAATAGACACAATCGCGAACGAAGACATGATGGTTGGACGTAAAAATATAATCATCGCCAAAGAGATTCTTCGTGAATATAAGATTCCAATCACTGGAGAAGACGTTGGTGGCACCAGAGGTAGGCGAATTCTTCTTATTAGCGAAACAGGCAAGGTTATGATGAAGTACATTAAAGAGAGCGCGTAATTATGGGCATTAAGGTATTAATAGTCGATGATAGCGCAACGGCTAGAGCGGTATTAACGGAAATCTTGTCAAACGATCCCGATATCAGTAGCGTTGAGACAGCCGTTGACGCTTACGTGGCGCGTGACAAGATAGTTAAAAATAGACCCGACGTAGTTTGCCTTGACGTCGAGATGCCTAGAATGGATGGCATAACGTTTTTAAGAAAATTGATGAAGCACATGCCCGTTCCCGTTGTTATGGTTTCATCATTAACTCAAAAAGGGGCAAGAACCACGCTCGACGCTCTTGAAGCCGGCGCTATTGATTTTGTGGCAAAACCACACTCCAATATCTACGAAGGCTCCGATGAAATTCGTAAAGAGTTGCTGGCGAAAGTAAAATCGGCGGCTACGGCAAGAGTTCAAGTCAAACAATCGAGCGCTGAAATATCCAAGCCTCTAACGTATCGCGGCGCTCTTTCGGAAACCACTCAGAAGATCGTAGCGATTGGCGCGTCTACGGGTGGAACGGAAGCCCTTAAAGAGCTCTTGATTCAGTTGCCTAGAAATAGTCCTGGAATCATTATCGTGCAACACATGCCGGCAAATTTTACCGGTCCGTTTTCAGAGCGTCTCAACTCTTTATGCGAAGTGGAAGTAAGAGAAGCGAAAAACGGAGACAGCGTAGGGATAGGTCAGGCGCTGATAGCTCCGGGAGATAGGCACATGGTTTTGAGGCGTTCGGGTCACCGTTATCATGTAGAACTTGGAAGCGGAGCAAACGTTAGCGGACACAAGCCATCAGTAGACGTGCTTTTTAACTCCGTCTCAAAAAGCGCGGGCGCGAACGCGGTTGGCGTTATTTTAACCGGCATGGGAAGCGATGGAGCCAAAGGGTTGCTCAATATGCGTAAAGCGGGCGCTAGAACCATTGGACAAGACGAGAACAGCTGCGTCGTATATGGAATGCCGAGAGTCGCGTATGAGATTGGTGGCGTTGAAGAACAGATGTCATTAGAAAAAATTCCAAAACGAATCCTTGAATTGATTAGCGAGGACAGACGAGCGTAATATGCAAGTGGCTCAAAATGAAAAATAATTCCTTAAAAGAGATGCTTCTATACTCCAAAAAGCTTAGCGCTCTGTATGTCAGAAATGATTTTTTACCCAGAGACGATCTTAAAGAGATATTTGAAAAATTATTTCATACGGTTTACATAGTCAAAGAACCTGATAAGTGCGTCGAGATATGTGATAAAGAGCTTATTGACATTGTTATAGTAGGCGTACAAAAGTCTGGAGAGAACAGATTGGAGATAGCTCGCAATATCAGAAGTTATAATTTCAATATTCCGATTGTAGTGACGACGAAGAGTATGGACAATGATTTTTTTCTTGAGTGCGCAGAAATCGGAATTGACGCTTATCTTGTTGAACCAATTGAAGAAATTAACGTAGTACATATGTTAAACAGAATTATTAAAAATATCAAAGCGATGAAAATTTTAAGCCTAGAGAGTCGTTATTTTAAAGTATTGACGCAAGCGTCCATTGTTTCAAAATCAGACATACATGGAAAAATCACCTACGTAAACAATAATTTATGTAATATCTCCGGCTATACTCGCCAAGAACTCATTGGGAAATCACATAATATTTTTAAACATCCAAGCACTAAAAAATCTACATATCAGGATATGTGGAATACTATACTAACTGGCAAAATATGGCGAGGTCGCATAGAAAATTTAAATAAAAATAGAAACTCATTTTTAGCGGAGACGATAATTATCCCCATGAAAGATTACAAAGGAAAAATTTTTGAATTTATCGCAATAAGACAAGACATTACGGAGTATGTACTCTTAAAAAGAAAAATGCAGATAGAGACTCTAAAAAAAGCTGAACAACAGCGGATAAACGAAGCTAAAGAAGCGTTTTTGGTGTTGTTTACTCATGAGCTTAAAACGCCACTAAACGCAATTATTAATTTTTCAAAATATATCTATGCCAAATTGATAAATTCACAATATCTTGAACCTAAAAAAACAGCTAAACTTTTAAAATCTATCACTTCCAACGCCCATGACATGCTCGACAACGTAAATAACATTCTCGACGTCTCCAAGCTTCAATCGCATAGACTAAACTACAGTAAAAAACTCTTTAAGCTTAATGGCTTGGTTTTATCTCTTTTAGAACAGTTTGATTCGTTGATTAAAGCAAAAAACATTAAAATTGAGCTTTTACTGGACGCAGAGCATGAAATTTATTCCGATGAGTACAGAGTAAAGCAAATTATTAGCAATATACTTTCAAACGCGATAAAATATGGCGATACTAAAATATACATAGAGACAAAAGAGTCAAAAACAGGTCATGTAATTTATATAGAAGACAATGGAAATGGTATAAAAGACAAGGAATCCGTTTTCGATCTCTATGAACAAGGCAACGTATCCTTAATGAAAAGAGAAACGCAGGGAACTGGAATAGGTTTGTATTTTGTTAAATTGATTTGCACTGATTTGGGAATAAAATATACCCTTAAAGATTCCGCTCGTCTTGGCGGTACAAGCTTTGGATTGATATTTGATTTAAATCATAAAAATAAGGATTAAACAATGAATATTTTGATTGTAGACGATAACCAAGATAATAGAATGACTATAGAGCTTCTGCTTGAAGATATAGATGTAAATATACAAGAAGCGGTTGATGGCGCCGAAGCAATCGCCATGTGTAAAGAGACTCATTTTGATTTAGTTTTTATGGACATCATGATGCCAAACGTAGATGGTCTCGAGGCGACTAAAGAGATTAAATCTTTTTCCTCGTCAACTATGATAATTGCGCTTAGCGCTCTTGACGATGATAATTCTAAGCATTTAATGTTGCAAAGCGGCGCAGAAGATTATATTACAAAACCCATAGATTCTGAGCTTTTCATACAGCGCGTAAAAAATTACGTAGCGATAATCAAAATGCGCAATAAACCATCGCATACGGTAAAAACGTCTTCGCTTTTTAATGATACCGCATATCCTATGTCTAAAATATTTACAATCGATTCAGAAGCTTCCCTTGCGTATTTTTGGGATTATTATCTTAACACCACTAGCGATAAAGCCGAAAACATTAGTGACGTTGTGCGAATTATTTATGGAGTTGGTTTATGGCTTATAAAAACAAAGCATTTTTTTACAATTGTTTCTGAAGAAAATGATAATAGCCTCTATTTCACTCAAACGTTATTGTCTTCAATCAGTGAGATAGTTATCCGCAATATTTTAAATAAGCATTGTCACGATACCGCATATATATTTAAGGAAGGGGTTTTATCATTTAAGTTGAATAAAACCGTAGCGCCAAGCGCTAAAGAACTCTTAACGTATGATGAAGAAATTCTTTCAAAAACCCATTTTAATAAAATAACGGCGGCTGAATATGTGGAAGCGACGGCAATCTCTTTAATGGATAAAATTGAATCCTTGGAAGATATTGAAGACGCGTTAGACACTTCCATGATTGCGTTTGAAAAAGAGACCACTCTTGAAAATATCATAAAAGTTTCTATGCTATTTTTAGAATACGTAGAAGTGATAGAACAACTTATAGAGTTTCAGCATCTCTCTTACGCCATTAGTTCACTCGCAAATTTTTTAGAAAATCTTCAAGAATCACAATTTGATGAAAAAAAAGTTAAAAAACTCATTACTCTAATTATTAATCTCGTATCGGATTTGAGTGACTGGAGAGTAAATTTATTCATAAAACAAGAGGCAAACGACATTCACTATCTCGACTCTTCTCTTCTTAGCTCATGTTTGCAGATTGAGTCTATATTTGAAGAAGAAAAAATTAGTGAAGATGACGACGACGATGAATTGGAATTTTTTTAAAAATAGACAAAAGGTTTTATTATGCATGAAAAAGAATTAAAAAAGAACGTCAAACTTTTAGAAGAGTACCAAAAAGCGGTTGACGCTGGTTCTATTGTTTCTAAAACAGATTTAAAAGGTAAAATTACTTATGTAAATAATCAGTTTTGCGAAATATCAGGTTATTCAAGAGAAGAGTTGCTTGGAAAGAATCATAATATCGTCAGACATCCAGATGTTTTATCAGATGTTTATCAAAATTTGTGGGATACGATACAAAGAGGAAAGATTTGGAAAGGGAAGATAAAAAACCGCGCAAAAGATGGTTCAAGTTATTACGTTAATGTCATAATTATCCCTATTTTAGACAATGAGAACAAGCTTGTGGAATATCTCGCTATGAGACAAGACGTGACGGAGCTAGAAGAGTTAAACATATTTTTAGAGAAGTGCGTAAGTGAAGAAGTGGAAAAAAATAGAAAAAAAGATGAACAAAGCATAGCCGTATTAACTTCCTTTTTAGAACACAGCCCCAATCCAATCGTTGTTTATGAAGGTTTAAAAGTTCAATACGCTAACTCAAAATTTTTAAGGTTAACTGGTAAAAGCGACAAAAAAATAATTGGCGGCAACTTCTCTTTAGTTTCTATTTTTGACAATCGAGTTGGGTACATTAAAGAACTTAGTGAAATAAATCCTCAAATAAAAACAAACAAGGTCTCAATCTCAACAGAAAATGGCAGAAATATTTTCTACATTTTGGTTAATGACATATCGTTTTTTAATAACGTTTCGACAAAAATGTATACGTTTAACAACGTCACTTTAGTTGAGTATCAAAAACTAAAAATAAGCCATTACAACGAAAGATTGGAAGATTTTGTAAAAAAAGTCTATAAACAAGAGTGTTATGACGAGAGTAATTTCATAAAGGACTTGGAGGAAAAAGAGCAAGAAGATAAAACGCCTAAATCAAAAAGAACTCTTAATCATCGAGAAACGGGAGTTTTAAAAAAATCTAGAGAAAACGTTACTCTTAGTTCAGCGCAATACAGCGCGGACATAGATGAATACATACTAGAAGATATTGAAGAACTCTCCGAAATAGAAAGTGAGATGGAAGAGTTTATAGCGACATTTAATGAATATAAAGATTTTAGCGCGCTAAGTAGCCTTTCGGCTAAGCTTTTGAAATATGGAACTACGGTTTCTTTGTTGATAGAATTTGAAGATCTCTCTTACGCAATAAAGTCTTTAGCCACATTGTTGGAAACAATCCAAGAAAATGACGTAGATGAAACAATACATAAAAAAATAGAACTATATTTATCAAACATTTTACTTGATTTATCAAATTGGAGACGCACTATATTTATTGATCAAGTCGCAAATGACATACATTATTTGGATAGTTCTTTGTTTAGCACAATTTTACAATTTGAGCTTATTTTTAATAAAGCGGCCGTTATTGAAGACGAGGATGATTTTGAACTTTTTTAATCGATATAACTTTTTATTTATAGTTCTGTTGAGTACTATTTTCACCTCTGGACTTTACGCCAAAGAGAACGAGTTGCAAAACGTAAGCATTCAGCTTAAGTGGTTTTTTCAGTATCAATTTGCTGGCGTATTGGTAGCCAAGGAGAAAGGCTTTTATGAAGACGCCGGTTTAAACGTGAACGTAAAAGAGCGAGATCCAAAGAAAAATAATATTTTGCAAGTAGTTAATGGAGAATCAGAGTATGGAATAGCTGATTCCGTCATACTTAGATATAGAGCCCAAGGAGCGGACGTCAAAGTGTTGGCGACTATCTTTCAGCACAACGCGATGGTTTTAATGTCTAAAAAGACAAGTGGCATAGTAAGCCCTTACGAGATGAAAGGCAAAAAAATCTCCTACCAAGAAGGTTTAGACGATAGCATTATAAGTAGTCTCTTTGCTTTTGCGAACATTAATGAAGATGAGCATGTTCACAAAGCTATGGATTTTACAAAGATGGATTTTGTAAACGGCGAGGTAGACGTTACTGAAGCTTACATAAGCATAGAACCTTATTGGTTAAAAGAGAAGTACGACATAGACGTAAACATCATAGATCCTAAAAACTATGGGATTGACTTTTATGGCGACCTTATTTTCACGACTCAAAAAGAGATAGACAAACATCCAAAAAGAGTTGAGGCTTTTAAAAACGCAACTCTCAAAGGCTGGGCGTACGCGCTTAATCATCAAGACGAAGCGATAAAAATCATCTTAGACAAATACAATACAAGAGATTTAACCTACGAGCAACTTCTTTACGAAGCAAGAGTGACCCAAAATTTAATTGCAACGAAGTACGTCCCTTTGGGAAATGTAAAAGAAGAAAGGTTTCAAGTGCTTGCGACTCTCTATACGAGTAAAGGGTTAAGTAAAAGGGCCTTGGATAACGCGGTCAAAAGCATCATTTACAATCCAAACGTAAAGCAACATTGGTTTGTGGTATATTTTTATGAAATTATTACAGCGGTGGTTTTATGGTCTCTTTTAGTGCTTTTCTTGTTTTTTAACAATAGAAGATTAAAGTACCTAGTAAATTTACAGACTGAAGAGTTGCAAAAGTCAACAGAAGAACAAAAAATATTATTATCATTGTTTGACATAGGGGAATCAGTATTGTTTAAATGGAATAATGATGAAACATGGAGCATTGACTACGTTTCAAAAAGCGTTCAAAATCTTTTAGGATATGAAAAAAAAGAGTTCATGAACAAAGAGATTACTTACGCTCAATGCGTTCATAAAGATGATTTGGACAAAGTTGCGGAGGAAGTGAAAATCGCATGCGAGTCTGTAAAAGATTATTTTAAACATGAACCATATAGAATCATTACAAAATCCAATGAGACGAAATGGGTGATTGACCATATGGTAATTGAAAGAGACAGAGATGACAACATAATTCATTTCATTGGATATATAAGTGATATTACAGAGATAAAAAAACAACATCAATTGTTAAATTATATATTAAACGCGACGGATAATATAATGCTTCTTACAGATTTTAAAGACATTAAGTTTTCAAATAATAAATTGAAAGAACTTTTAAACATAGAAGACATTAGTTTATTTAATAAATCAAGCAATCATCGTTTTTTAAATATATTAGTAAATATTGATGGATACTTGCATCAAGGTTTATTGAGAGAAAATGAAGACTTTTTATCACTTGTTTCAAGAACGGCGCCAGAAAATAGAATAATATCAATATTAGACGCAAATTCTACGCTAAAAGCCTTTACGATAAGTATCTCTAAAACTACAAATGATGGTGACTATTTAGTGAGTCTTTCCGATATAACCGAAATGAAAGAACAGCATGTGGCAACAACTAAAAAAGCGTACATGGATGGGCTTACTCAGGTTTACAATAGAAATAAATTTGATGAAATATTGAAAGAGGAATTAAAGGCCGCTCAAAGATATGCCAATCCTTTCTCAATAGCGATCCTGGATATAGATAAATTTAAAGATTTTAATGACAACTATGGACATTTGATAGGTGATGAAGTTTTAATTACAATGGCTCAAATCGTTAATAAAAACGTAAGAGAAACAGATACGTTCGCAAGATGGGGAGGAGAAGAGTTTGTCATACTTTTTAAAAATACATCTATTCAAATAGCAAAAGAAGTATCTGAAAAATTAAAAACCATGATACAAGAACAGGAACATCCAATCGCTGGAAAAATTACCGCAAGTTTTGGTTGTACGGAGTATAGAGATGGAGATTCCATGCAAAGCGTCTTTAAAAGATGTGACGACGCTTTATACCTCGCAAAAGAGAATGGTAGAAATAGAGTTGAGGTTTTATAGTGGGAGTGTTCACTCCGTATTAAACAAAAGAGCGATTTTTATATCATCATACTCCACTTGAGTATCCAACGCTTCAAAAATAGGCTTTAGCCTTAATTGACCATTGTCTGAAAAATCTTCTTTGGCGTTTTTTGCTTTTAATTTTACGATGGCGTTTTGAATTAGCTTTAAAGCGTCCTCTTTGGGTTTAAATTTATCTAAATTCAAATCCGGGTATCGCTCTTTTAAACTAGAGAGATGATTTATAATTGTCCCTTTGCTCATTGCTCTATTTTTAGCCAACTCTTCAATTGTGGCGGATGTTTCTATCAGATTTTTGGTTTTTACGTAAGTGGATTCAGAATCTTTCACCATAAACTTCTTTTCAGATTTCAGATTTTTTTCCTCTTCTTCTATCTCGGTTTTGTTGGTTATTCCCCCTAGACTTTGTATATACGCCAAAAATATATCTTCAAGTTCTTCATCTGATACGGTAGAAATTTCATCGCTCGCTCTTTTAGACGCTTGTTTAATTCTGCTGTCAATATGCAAAATAAGTGGATCAACGCTTAAAGCGGTGTCATTTAAGCCCATGAGTCTCAATCCATCTATATTTTTTATCCTAGAGAGAGCGACGTAACCCTGTCCCACTTCAAAAGTTTTTGACAAATCTATCTCAGCGCAATCAAGAGTCATCCCTTGAGATTTATGAATAGTAATAGCCCATGCAAGTTTTAGCGGGATTTGAGACACCGTAGCGACTATATTTCCTCTCTCGTCCTCCATCGACCAATCTTCAAAATCAAGTTTAATCGTTGTTCCATAAGAAGTTTTTACGATTGGAAGATTACTATATTTGTCAAAATCAATTATGACGCCTGTAGTTCCATTGATATAACCTTTCTCATGATTGTTTTTTATAAACATAACCACGGCGTCTTTTTTTAGAGTCAACTCTTCTAAAACAAGAGAAGATTTGAAGATTTTTTCACAACTTTTTGTATTTCCCTCTGATTTATAGGTGAAAAGATAAGGTTTGGAATCTATTTTTGACAACTCTTCTTTGTTGATTCTATCGACGTCTATGTTGTGAGTATAGAGTTTTGTGGGTTGAAAATTTATGTTGAGAATTTTTTCATGCCTTGAATTCAAAATATCATAAGAATTTTGTGAAACTTGAGCACTTCTAATTTCATCTAAAATAGTTATTAGTTGATTATCGTCTTGTCTAAACTTTTTTTCTAAATAACATGTCTTTAACGCTAACTCTTTCCACGCGTGAGATTGCCATGCGAAGCGCTCTTTTTTATACGTTTTTGAAATTGGTGGTAGTTGAAAAAAGTCTCCAGACAAGACGACTTGCACGCCACCGAATGGTTTATTATACTCTTTAAAAGCTCTTAGTATTTTATCTATTGAGGAGAAAATCTCAGGTGAAACCATAGAAATTTCATCAATCATAAGAATCTTCAATTTAGAAAATCGCGTTTGCATATATTTTTTTTCTAGCAGAGACTCTATAAAATAATCATCTACAAAATCACGAATGCCTAAACTAAAAAATGAGTGGATTGTTTGCCCCTGTAGATGAGAAGCGGCAATACCTGTTGGAGCTACAATAGTCGGGATTATTTTTCTTGATTTTAGGTATGTAATAAATTGATTTAAGAGATAAGTTTTACCAGTTCCGGCTGAACCGGTTAAAAAAACGTTGTTTCCTGATTTTAAAATATTTAAGGCTGTATTTTGCATCTATTGTATTTAAAGATTATTTTCTAAAACGCTTAAAGACTTTGTCAAAATCTACGCTTGCTTTACATAAAGTCTCTTCAAAATCATAACTCTCTTTTGAAAAATCGCCTTGTTTGTCGTACTTTACGTCTTTGAGTTTATAGACTTTCGCTTTTAAGTCGTCGGGGTAGACAATGACGTAGTATTTTACTTTCTCTTTTTCATAGGTCTCAAATTTATAGGTTTCATCTCTTTTAGCCGTTGATTTTGATATGACTTCGACTATAATCTCAGGAGCTTTTGTGATATAACTATCGTTTGGTTCATCGCAGATAAGGACAATATCTGGTTTTAAAACGGTATCGTCGCTTAGTTTCCAATCCTCTTCGCCTAAAACGAAGCACCTTTTGCACTCTTCAATATTGTTGCCGAGTTCTCTCGCCATTGCATAGGCTATCGCCTGATGATTTATCATGGGAGATGGAGACATCGCTATGGGATAACCATCATAAAGTTCCCATTTCCCCTCCCACTCTCTATAGTCTGCATAACTGTAATGAGGTAAATAATCAACTGCACCCATAATATTTTCTCCCTTGTTAATTTATTGTTCTAACTTCCGGCGTTAATCGCCAACTGAGCCATTTTTTGAACGTACTCTTCAACGCTCTTTTCATCGTCTAGCGCTTTTTGAAGTTCCGTTAAAAAGTACTCTTTCGTTCTCTCGTCCGCTATGTTGAAAGTGTAAAGAACCCACTCGCAATTGAGAGGCAATTTTTCGCCTCCTTGCAAAACCGTGAAAGCGCGATACAAATTTATGTCCGTTCTTGACAAAAGAGAGAGTGCGTCCTTGTAAAACTGAGGAACGTCGTGGCTGACGAGTTTTTTCAACTCCATCGCGGGGATGGTCGCGTCCACCTCTTCCATCGCGTTTTTGCCGATGATTAGCGCGTCTCCAACAAGGAGTTGTTCACCTAAAAAGCAGACGTCTTTGTGTTGGCTTAGAGCGTTCGCGTCCGTAAAAATCAGGTGGTCTTTGAGAGTCTCTATCTCGTCTATGAGTATGGAGTTGAAAAAGCTGTAAACGCTGTTGGCTTTCATCTCGATTTCTATCTCTTTTATCTCTTTGCTCGAGGGATGAATCGACAAGGCTTTCATTAAAAGTTCTCCAATAGTATCACGTTTACAAAAGTGCCGGTTTCCAAGAACTTGTCGTCTTCGCCAGCGACCATCAAAGCGCTCGCGTTGAGCATATTTGTCAAAATGGCCGAACTTCCCACTTTTTTGTCTTTAAAGTTTACGAAGTATTCGCCATCTTCGACAAGGACGTTGCAAGCGGTAAACTCCGTAAAACGACTTCTTTTGGTGAAGTCCTCTTGCAGTTTCGCGGCGACTTGAACGTAGGGACGGCTTTTTCCCAGCATTTTTGAGATGAGAGGCAACGCGTACAAAATCCCTGTGACCGTAGACGAGTAAGCGAACCCTGGAAGAGCCAAGATAAACTTCTCTTGCCTCTGCGCCAATAGAACATGTCGACCAGGTTTGATGCCGACGCCTTTGTAAACCACTTGGGCTCCAAGACGAGGAATGACGTCTTTGACGAAGTCGTAGTCTCCCACGCTCACTCCGCCCGTGCTTACGAGTATGTCGGCGTTGGCGAGCGCGTTTTCGAAGGTGTGCATTATCGCGTCTTTGTTGTCGGGCGCGGTTCCAAGCTGTATCACTTCCGCTCCGGCAGACTCGAAAAGAGCGGCCAAGGTGTAGTTGTTCGAGCTTCTTATCTGCGCGGGATTGTCGCTGTTTTCACCCAAATCAAGGATTTCGCTTCCCGTGGCTATGACCGCCACGCGAGGACGAACGAAAACTTTTACCATCACTTGATTGAGTCCCGCCATGACGCCGACTTCGGCGAAACCGATTTTAGTTCCTTTTTTTATAAGAACGTCGCCAGCTCTGTAACCTTCGCCAATGGGACGAACGGAAGAGCCGAGCGCGACTTCTTGGTTAATGGTGATTTTTCCATCGTCATACGTCACGTTTTCTATTTGTATCAGCGTGTCCGAACCCTTGGGCATCATGGATCCCGTAAAAGTTTTGATGCATTCGCCACTATTTAGAATTCTTTTTTCGTCATGACCAGCGGGGTTGTCGCCAAGAACGGTTAAAACGCCGCTTGAAAGGTCTTCATGTTTGAGCGCGTAGCCGTCCATGGAAGCGGTTGGAAACTGAGGGTCGTTAAACTTTGCGACTATGTTTTCAAAAAGAACGCGACCTAGCGAGGCGTTGAGCGCGACTCTTTCGTATCTGCTTGCGTTTACATCAAGCAAATCCAACATGTTTTGACTTGTTTCATAAGATAAAAAATTCAACTTTTGACTCCTAATATTCCGCTACCTTCGATGGCGGTCGAGCGTTCAAGAGCGTAAACTCTCTTTCCGTTTTTGAGGTCGTATTTCCAAATGGGAGCCGCCGCCTTGAAGTCCTCCACAAACTCGTCGATCAACTCCAAAGCGACTCTGCGTTTAGGCGAAAAGACCGAGGCTACGTAAGAGGACTCATGAAGAAGAACGTCGCCGCGGGAGTGCGCCATTTTGACGATGGCTCCTTTGGCTTTGGCTTTTTCTCGCCATGAAGCGAACCAAGCGTTCAAAATGGGTTCGTAGACGTCAAAACTAAGCCCGTCTATGCCGTCTTCGCTTCTTACCGTTCCGACGAACGGAACGTACGCGCCGTAGTTGCTAGCGGCCTCTTCTTCGTACCAATCTTTTAAAATTTTAGGCACGTCCAAGGCGCCGTCATAAAGGGTTAACATGCCTCATCCACCGCAAACGGGGGGAAGGAGAGATATTTTGTCGCCACTTTTTAGGGGAGCTTCAAGCGAAGAGACGAGAGTGTCGTTGACCGCGACGGCGCAGTTGTCCAACCAATCTTTGAGCTCTTCGTCTTCTTGCAAGATTTTTGCGAGTTCGTTGAGGTTATTTATCTCCAACTCAAGCGCGTTTTTTTGTATGGGTCCTAAAAATTCAACTCTAACCACGGTAACATCCTCTTAAATTTAGTGCTGAAAGTATATCAAAGATAAGTTAAGCGCTGTATAATTGCGTCATGATTTTTGGCAAAATAGAATATCTCAATCTCTTACCATTTCACGTGTTTATGAAGCGCCATGCGAAAAGCTCTCAGCAGAGCAAAAGCATGGAGTACTACAAAGGCGTGCCTTCGAACATAAACAAGAAGTTCACGTCTAGAAAAGTGGACGCCGCGTTCATATCCAGCGTCGCCGCGCAAAAATACTCCCACGTGGGCTTGGGAATCGTGGCCAAAAAAGAGGTTCTGAGCGTTTTGGTCGTCCCTCATGATGAGAGTAAACAAGACGTGGATTCGGCTTCTTCGAACGCTTTGGCTCAGGTTTTGGGAGTGAAGGGTCAAGTCATGATAGGAGACAAGGCTCTTAGACATTACCTACAAAACAAGCCTCACGTGGATTTGGCGAAAGAGTGGAACAGCCGTTACGATTTGCCTTTTGTTTTCGCGCTTTTATGTTTTCACAAAGACAAGGCGTTGTATAAAAACATAGAAAAAAAGTTCTTGGCGAGCAAAATAAAAATCCCCCAATACCTCCTTTCAAAAGCTTCAAAAAGAAGCGACGTCTCCAACGTGGAAATTTTGAAGTATCTCACGTACATCTCTTACGAACTAGACTTTAAAGCCCTCAAAGGTCTCAAGTTGTTTTACAAGATGAACCATGCCTCCAAAAACTTGAAGAGGGGTTAAAACTCCTAATCTCTCTTCAAATCATCGTTTTGACGTAAGTCTCGTGACAAAGAAAATCTTTTGCATGTCAAGATTTTTTAAGCCTATGTAGGCAAAAACTAAAAGTAGATATTAAAGTCAATACGCTATAATCGCTTACTTTTTTAAAAGACAAAAATGAAGGATTTGCCATGATGAAACTTTTAGCGGGACCATGCGTTATTGAGAGTGAAGAGAATATTTTTAGAATTGCCAAAGGGCTAGAGAAATATCATCATGACGACTCAATTGATTTTTATTTTAAATCTAGTTTTGACAAAGCCAACAGAACCTCTTTGGAGAGTTTTCGCGGTTTGGGCATAGACGAGGGATTGAGAATACTTCAAAAAGTGAAGGACGATTTTGGCTATAAAATAGTGACCGACGTTCATGAATCTTCTCAGGTGGAGCAGGTGGCTAAAGTCGTGGATATGCTTCAGATACCGGCGTTTTTGTGTCGTCAGACGGATCTGCTCGTGGCTTGCGCGAAAACTGACAAAGAAGTGAATATCAAAAAAGGTCAGTTTTTGAGCGCGGACGCCATGAAGTATCCACTTCTCAAAGTGCTTCAAACTCGCGGATGCTTTGAGGCGACTTATGAAAACTCCAAGAAACATGGCGTTTATCTGTGCGAGAGGGGAAACTCTTTTGGTTATGGAAACATGGTGGTGGACATGAGAAACTTAGTTATCATGAGAGAGTTCGCTCCGGTAATCTTCGACGCGACTCACTCGGTGCAAATGCCGACGGCGGAGAATGGGAAAACGGGCGGAGACAGCTCCATGGTTCCTTATTTGGCCAAAGCGGCGGCGGCGATAGGCGTCGAGGGCTTCTTTTTTGAGACGCACTTTGATCCGAGTTGCGCTTTGAGCGACGGACCGAACATGTTGAGACTTGAAGAGTTGGATAGTCTAATAATAAAAATTAAAAAGATAAGGGAGATATAGATATGGAATTGATCGAAGGTAAATTAAAAGTAACAAACGGCAAGAAAATTGCGATAGTGAGCACGAGATGGAATCACTTTATAGTTGACAGACTCGTTGAGGGAGCCAAAGACTCGTTCGCTCGCCATGGCGGCAACGACGAAGATTTGACTCATGTTTTGGTTCCGGGCGCGTTTGAACTTCCGATGATAGTCGACAAGCTGCTTTCAAGCGGAAAATATGACGCGATTTGCGCTTTGGGCGCTGTGATTCGAGGGGCGACTCCCCACTTTGATTACGTTTCGGCGGAAGCCACGAAAGGGATAGCGACCATGAGTCTTAAGTACCAAAAACCGGTTAGTTTTGGACTTCTGACGACTGACAACATAGAGCAGTCCATAGAGCGAGCCGGAACAAAAGCTGGAAACAAAGGTTTTGAAGCCATGACGGTCGTTATAGAGATGTTAGACCTTTACGAGGCTCTGTAATGGCGACTAGACAACAAGCCAGAATGGCGGTAGTTTCACTTTTGTACGCTTTTGATTTGGGAAATGGAAACACGTCTCAACATGCGGATGAGATTTTAGAAGAGAAAAAGATTCGTAACAAACAAAAAGATTTCGCGCTTACTCTTTACGAGGGCGTCATGCAAAACCTAGACATTTGCGATAAAGCGATTGTTACGCATTTAAAAGAGTGGGATTTTGAACGTCTTGGAGCGATAGAGAGAGCGACGCTTCGTTTGGCGACTTATGAAATTCTTTTTGGCGAGTTGGATTCCGCCGTCGTAATTAACGAAGCGGTAGAGATTACAAAATCATTTGGAACGGAACAATCGCCTAAATTTATCAATGGCGTTTTAGACGCCATATCAAAAGACAAACAGGCCTAATCTTTACACAAAGTACTCTTTTTAGCTTCTTTTTTTGCAACGCTTTTATTTGGCGCGCAAAATAGTATAATGTATCTCTTTTTTATAATATTTTTAAAGAAAAAATCTTTCAACCGAAGAGATCAAGGATGGAAATAATGATACGAAACAAATTGCGAAAAATTTTAATCATAGTCGCGATCGCGTCGTCCGCGTTGGCCAACGACATTATAATAAAAAATAGCTCGTGCACGGTGGGCGAAACGGTGACCAACCTCAAGCATCTTATTAGAAACAAGGGCTTGGATATTTTCGACACCATAAATCACGGTTCGAACGCGAGGCTTGTCGACATGAAATTGAACGAGTCTGAATTGGTGGTATTTGGAAATCCAAGACTAGGAAGCTCGCTTATGCGAGAGGATATGACGGCGGGGATCGATCTTCCTCTTAGGGTTTTGGTTTACAAAGACAATGATGGAAAAGTTAAAATTGCCTATAGGGACGGCTCGTGGCTTGAAAAAAATCACATGTTCAAGTCGTCTGAAAAAACGGCGAAAGTGACGAAGGTCATGGATAAGTTTACAACCGAGGCGGGAAAATGCGACAGAGAATGACAAAAGAAGAGGCCCTTGATTTAATCAAGAACGCCGACTTAAAAGAGCTGGGAAGAATGGCTTCGGCTCGTAAAAAAGAGTTGCATCCAAAGGGAATTACAACCTTTGTTATAGATAGAAACATCAACTATACAAACATCTGTTGGGTTGATTGCAAGTTTTGCGCTTTTTACAGACATGAAAAAGACGCGGACGCCTACGTGCTTACGTTTGACGAGATTGACGCGAAAATAGACGAGCTTTTGGAGATAGGCGGAACGCAGATACTTTTCCAAGGTGGAGTTCATCCCAAATTGAAAATAGAGTGGTATGAGGATTTGGTTGGGCACATTCATACGAAATATCCGACCATTACCATTCATGGTTTCTCCTCCATAGAGCTTGACTTCATCGCGAAGGTTTCGCGCATAAGCATACAAGAAGTGCTCTCGCGTTTGAAAGTCAAAGGTTTGGCTTCCATTCCCGGCGCTGGCGCCGAGATACTCTCGGATAAGGTTCGGGACATTATCGCGCCTAAAAAAATCGACTCTGAAGTTTGGGTGGACGTTCATCGCCAAGCGCATAAGCTTGACATTATGTCGACGGCTACAATGATGTATGGGACTGTTGAAACGGATGAAGACATCGTGGACCACTTTGACATGGTTAGAAATCTTCAAGATGAGACGGGTGGCTTTCGCGCGTTCATCATGTGGAGTTTTCAGGGCAAACACACAGAGTTGTTGGCGCTCATCCCCGACATGGAAAAACCGTCGTCAAACAGATACTTGAGACTCCTCGCAGTCGCTCGTTTATATCTCGACAACGTGCCAAACATTCAAAGCTCATGGGTAACGCAAGGTCCTTACATTGGTCAAATGGCGCTTAGATTTGGCGCGAACGATTTAGGTTCAACCATGATGGAAGAGAATGTCGTAAGTAGTGCTGGAGCGGCTTACAGCATGGCGAAAGAAGAGATGGTTCATCTTATTCGCGACATTGGCGAAACCCCAGCGGTGCGGAACACCGCTTACAAAACACTAGAGATTTTTTAAGCATGAAGTATCTTTTAACACTACTAATTTTAGGACAAATAATTATGGCTGCAACAATAGAACATATAGAAGTAAAAGGTATGCAAGTACCAGTGATTTTTGAACATGACACTCGTCTACCTCTCGTGACCATGCAGTTTACTTTTACAAACAGTGGAAGCATAACAGACATAGATAAGGCGGGACTTGCAAAGTTCAGCGCGAAACTCATGAATAATGGAACAAAAACTTTAGGTTCATCGGTCTTTGCTGAGCAGCTAGAGTCTAAGGCGATCCACATATCTTCATCGACGGGAACAGAAACTTTTGTCATGGAAGTGGGATGTTTAATAGAAGAGTTTGATGAGGGGCTTAAACAATTTGAAACGCTGTTAAAAGATCCAAACTACAGCGCAGAGTCAGTGGATAAGATTAAAACTATGACTTTGGGATCACTGAGTTCTAAAGAAAACGATTTTGATTACGTCGCGTCAAACGAATTGAACGCCATACTTTTCAAAGGCACGGTTTTAGCGCAGCCGTCTTCTGGAACCGTCGAAAGCGTGAAAAGCATAGAGCTTGGAGACGTGGAGAAGTTTTTGTCTTCTCACATGACTCGTTCAAATCTTATAGTGGTTTTAGGCGGCGACGTAAACCTCAAAGAGGCGAAGAAAAAGATAGCCAAGATAATAGAAATATTGCCAAGTGGGAATGTAGAAAGAGTAAAGCACTACGAGGTTATCGAAAAATCACAAGAGAGCGTTTTGATAAAAGACACGCAACAGGCTTACGTTTACTTTGGTTCGCCGTATCATATGTCAGAAGATTCGCCAGATTACCATAAAGCTAGAGTCGCTACTTTTATCTTAGGAACTGGTGGTTTTGGTTCTCGCCTCATGGAAGAGATTCGAGTGAAACGCGGTCTCGCGTATTCCGCTTACGCCAGAGTTAGCGTAACTAAGTCTAGCAACTACTTGATGGGATATTTACAAACAAAATTAGAGTCTCTTGACGAAGCGAAAAAAACCGTAAACGAAGTCTTTAAAAAGTTTGTCAAAGATGGCGCTACGAAAGATGAACTAGAGCAGACTAAAAAGTTTATTTTAGGCAGTGAACCACTTCGAGTGGAGACAATGAGCCAAAGATTAAACCGCACCTTCATGGAGTATTACAAAGGCTTTGAACTTGGTCATTCAGAACAAGAATTACAGATGATAAAAAATTTAAAACTTAAAGATTTAAATGAGTATATTAAAAGTCACACTGAGATACTTGATCTTAGCTTCGCGATAGTCACCAAGTAGTCACGTTGAACGAAACTCTCATCGGACAAATTGACAAAATCCTTTTTGAAGAAGAGGGCTTTTTTATCGGAGTTTTAAAAACTGGTGAGAAGATAAGCGGATCTTACCATGAGAGCGACGTGCAAAATCTCAAAGGTTCGGCGATAACCCTTACTGGTTATTGGCAAGAGCATAAAAAATATGGCAAGAGTTTCAAGTTTGAATTTTTAAAAGTAAATCAAAATGAACTCTTTTTCTTTTTGACTAAAATTGTAAAAGGCTTCACGAAAAAAATATCAGCCGACTTGATAGAACAGTTTGGATCTGAGGAATTGGTCAATATTTTGGACAATGACATAGAAAAACTTTTGGAATTTAAAGGGATAAAAGAAAAAAGACTCAAAAAGATACAAGCTTCTTGGAAACAGTTTCGTTCCATGCGTCGTTTAGGCGAGTTTTTGAGTCCATTCGACGTCTCTCCCTCTCTTCTTACCACCATCGCGTCCGCCATGAAAGACGTAAACGAACCTTGTACGAAAATCAAAGATAATCCCTACATTCTTACTAATATAAACTCTATCGGTTTCAAACGCGCCGACGAGTTAGCGCTTAAGATGGGAGTGGACAAAGAAAATGATGGACGAGTAAGTTCCGCCATGGATTACGTTCTTTTGAACTATTGCGAAGCGCAGGGAAATAGTTGCATATCCAAAGAGGTGCTTTTTGGTGGACTTGACGAACTGCTATGCTTTACGCAAAAACACTATCTTTACGAAGCCGCTTTGGTCGAGCGAGTGAGTGGGGGAAGCATAGTCATCATGAAGAATGACAGAGTTTCCCCCGCTAGGCTTTATGACGCGGAGAAGTTTTTGTATGATGACTTTAAGGCGAGGGCGAAGCTTGACAGTGGAGGATTTGTTAAGAATTTAGATGAATTTTTAGTAGATTCTGATCTTAAATTGGGTGAACAACAAAAAGAAGCGGTTTCAATGGTGAACAAGGGAGCGAGCTTGCTCTTTTTAGTGGGTTACGCGGGGACGGGAAAGAGTACGACTTCAAAGACGATACTTGACGTTTTGAACACGAGATATGATAAAAAAGAGATTATGACTTGCGCCTTAAGCGGCATAGCGTCACAACGTATAAGTGACACGACTGGTTATGAGAGCGCGACTATTCAGTCTCTCATTATAAAACATGAGAGTTCGGATACTTTTCCTTATTCCGTAGTGTTAATAGATGAAGCTTCTATGATTAACTCCTCTCTTTTTGCAAGGCTCATGAGAAAGATTTCTAAAAAAGCCATCGTCATAATCGTCGGAGACGACGCGCAACTTCCTCCAATAGGCGCGGGAAATATTCTAAGTGACGCCCTCACTCTAGAGCTGGCTCCAACCGTTAAACTCACAAAGATTTATAGGCAGAGCGAAGAGCAAGCCATTACTCTCATAGCGAACGAGATAAGAAAAGGCGAAGTGCCGGAGTATCGAGAAAAATATGAAGATTTTGAGTTTGTTGACGTAAGCGTGCAAAATTATTACTCTTTAAAAAATCAGTTGTCCCAAGATGAGTTGAAAAATCTCAGAGATGAAAACTCAAATAATATCATATCTGAAATCGTTCATCGCGTCATAGAGTCTATAGAAAAAGCGAGATATAGACTAAAAAACAAACAAATCAAAGAGTACTTAAACTATTTCCAAGTGATAACCCCCATGAAAGGCGGCATTCTAGGAAGCAATAATCTCAACGTAGTTTTACAAGAGTATTTTAACCCAAACCCTAAAAAGTGCGTAAAACGCTCTGGTTTAGAGTTTAGGCTTATGGATAAAGTTGTTCACACTAAAAATGAAAATATGACCTCATGGAGTGGCGATGGCTTTAAACTGGGAGAAGAATCAAATACAAGACGTATATTTAACGGCATGAGCGGACTTCTTTTTAAGATAGAGGAGGAGGATGAGCAGTTGTTTGTTTTTTATCCAAATGAAGACGTAGTGGTGGTTTACGAGTATGAAGAGTTGAAATCGCATCTTATGTTGTCTTACGCGTTGACGATACACAAGGTTCAGGGCATGGAGTACGACATAGTCATCATTCCCATGAGTTTTACGCACTTTATCATGCATAACACTAAGTTGATTTATACGGCGGTTACTCGCGCGAAGCATAAGTGTATTTTAGTGGGTGAGGGTGGAGCGTTTGAGAGTGGATGTAAAAAGTTCGAATCTACACGGCGAGATACCGTGCTTTTAGAACTTTAGGTTTTAGTTAAGGGCTTTGTTTAGAAGAGGAGCGATTAAAGACATTGCTGAATTATCCTCTATTATTGCCTTTAGCTCTGCGTCTGTTTTAATAAAATCAACCTTTTCAATAGTATTGTTGATTATATAAACAACGGCGATACTCTCAATGTCCAAACCTTTTTTATAAGGAGCGGCAACCTGCTTGTCTTCTAAAAGTAAAACGGTATGTTTAAACTCTTTAAGTCCCGGAGTGATAAACAAGCTTCTTATTAATGAGGGAGCGGCGCTAACGTCAGCGATAAACTCAGTGTGATTATCTTGCAAATAGCTTGGCGCTTGAGTCTTGAAAAAGTCATTGCAAGTATGAGAGGAGTCTTTAGAAAAAGCAAAAACCAACTTATACGTATCCGCTTTCACAGTGTGAGGTTTCTCAAATTGATCATTAAGAGTTATCTTCTCTAGCGTCTTGCCAGCAACCAATTTTGGTATAACTACGCTATCTTCAGCGCCTTTTGAACTACAGCCTAAAAACGTCGCGGCAACCATTAATCCAACTATGATACTTTTCATCATGTATTATCTCCATTATTTTTCAACATAATACACAAGAGAAGTTTAGACTGTTATCTTGCTATAATTTAGTTTGTTAAGTTAAATTTTTTTAAAGTATGTTTAGACTGTTATGCCGTCCATTTCAATCATAAGCTCTATGCTACGTTCAAAGCCACCCATGTTGGCAATCGCTTTTAATTTTGGACCTTTAAAACCAAACCCTCTACTAATCATAGCCTTCTTGACGCTTATCTCTTTGTCAAAAACTCTTTGCCAACTTGCCGTGTCAGCCCACATGTCAAATTCAATCTCTTTAGGAGTGAAGTTTTCTTCTGTTCCAAAAGTGGTGCACACGCCTTTTTCAACCTTAATCACTATTGGAGCAAGATCTTCCCTGTCACTAATCGAATATTTAAAAATACTACTAAAGTTTTTCAATTTTTTAGCTATCGTCTCATCATTATTCCATGCATAGAGTATAGGCTTCCGCCCATTCGTCCGTTATAAGTTGCATATATACTCCCTTTCTATACAGTTAATTACCATATGTTGACTCATTATATTTTTTTATAAGTAAAAGTTAGTTTAATGTATTCAAAGAAATTATATTTTACAAATTAAGTGAATTTTCTACTCATCACTAAATTGTGATACCGTCCATTTGACTCATAAGTTCAACGCCGCGCTTTAGCCCACTCATATTTGAGAGAG
>ERZ889078.807-NODE-807-length-26916-cov-14.878783_pt1 | contig 26916 bp, 30 predicted proteins | sample MGYA00521266_ERZ889078 | MGnify/ENA primary metagenome ERZ889078 (study PRJEB32303, sample SAMEA104408618) | aquatic metagenome | biome: Brackish water; feature: Pelagic; material: water | place: Baltic Sea | collected 2014-06-16T06:34:00 | depth 76,534 m ...
CTAGCTGAGAATTGTCACGGTGGCTGCATCGGGGACGAATATTTCCCATCATCAGCTTTAGATGTGGGCCTAAATCCACTTATTGTTACACGCTGGCTTAGAGATGAGGGAATATTCGCTAGTTTATTTTTTTGTGAATCAATGCCAGAAGGCGGAGAAGAAAAAATCGCCAGCTTAAAAGAATCCGTCGCTAAAGACTTTGACTCTATTGATCTGAAAGAACTTTCTAGGGCCGACTATTGGTCTAAGGCAGAATTTTTTGCTTTATTATTTGGTGAGGCTTACTCAGACACCTTCTTCCCCTACATGTTTCAACAATCCCCCTTCAATTTAGATAAAAACATTGCCACAATAGAGAAATTCTTAATCGGTGCGAGCGAAAGGGGTGAACTTGTTGCTACATCATCGGCCACACCAACCTTACTATCCCAATATGATTTATACGAAGATGATGATAAGCGGTTTGAGCCAACCCAACTTTTGGCCGTTCTTGATGCTAAAGGTTACCCAATTCCCGATGGACTGCTGAAGTCAATAGAGGGGGGGGAGTTTGATGAAGCGGGGAAGTTGCTAGGGGGGTTGCGTGAAAACATGCTTTACCTGCTAGAAAGTGGGGGCGTATTTCAAGATCAACCGCCTCAACCTCAAACTAAACTTGAGGCCATAAAAGATGCGGCTGAGGTGCTAGATAAAAATATTTGGATATGCCGTGGGGATTTTTGGTCTATCACTTGGAATGGGAGGCCCGAAATAATCATAAAGGACTCTCTTGGAATGCAGTGCATAGCTCATTTATTATTAAAGGAAAAGGTAGAAATTTCTGCTACCGAATTAGGCAAGATAGCAAATTTTGAACCGCAGGAAATAAAATCAGCTAAATCCAAGCGGCTTAGCCCTGGATCTGTTTCATCAGACAAGGAAGCATCAGATTGGAAAACCCATGGATTGGAAGTCCAAGACAGTGAGTTTTCCGAGCAACAAGTGATGGATGGTGACTACATTAAAGGCATGAAAGAAAGGCTAAAAGACCTCCAAGATATTATGAAGGAAGCTGATATTTCTGGCAATCTGGAGGCTAAGGAGGATTGCGAGGATGAAATCCACAAAATTAATAAACAATTAAGTGCAAATACAGACCGAAAGGGGCAAAGCAAAAAATTTGCCGACACACTAGAGTCAGCCAGGCAGAGAGTGCGACACAACATAACTAATGCTTTGGGAAAAATAAAAAAAGATGACTCTGAATTAGAGAAATATTTGACGGTGACCATTAAATGCGAGAACAAGAAATTTATTTATACCCCCCACCTTGCCGACCCAATTTATTGGAAAGTAATCACTAAATAGCGGTTACCCCCCCCCACACACACAAAGCTTCACCCAAAAAAACTTACCTGTGAAGTCAAATTTCACAGGAATCCTCCCTCTGTGAAGGCAAATTTCACTCTATTTAAGTAGATGCAGAAGTTTTCTTCTAACTTAAATAGGGATTCAAATGAGAAACAAATTGAAACATGTGCTTGTTGACCACCCGGAACCAGCATGGAGGGTTGCCAAGTCAATGAACAAGAGCGACGCATGGATGTCCAAAGTAACAAGAGGGATGATTAATCCAAACACAAAGGACAAAAGGCGGCTAGCTAAAATTCTGGGGCAACCCGTGAGCGAATTATTTCCCGGCTGAGGGGGATGGAAAAAGTCGCGCAGGAGTCAAAAATAAAGGGCTGGATCGTAGACCGGTTGTCCGAAGGGGAATTTCAGGGGGTAAAGGGTTTCTACTATTACGTGGCCCTTTTTACTCGGTCGGCCTGGAATGGTTTCAAAGAAGCATAAGCATAGCAAGCATTTCACCCCAAACAATTTTATAAGGAATACTCAAATGAACGTAGACGAAATTGAACAAACAGAAGAAATTAAACAAAATGTTGGCCAAAAGGGTTTTGATCTATCAAGCCTTCGTTTGTCCCAGGACTTTGGCTCTATGGTAGGCGTCAAGAAAGTGATAACCACCATCCCCGTACACAAACCGCATAAGCAGGAGTTTGTTCGGATTCGCCCAGAGGATGACTACCAATTCTCCACGGCAGTCATTGAAATGAAAGAGGATCGGGAAACTTTTCTGATTGCCCCTGAACTGTGGAGTGAGCTTCCTGGCGAAATAGTTCCAAAAATATTTCTTACCGGGATGACCCGACAAGGTGTCCTCTTTCTTTGGTCTATTCGCCTACCCAATGCGGATGGCAGACATGATAACTGGAACCGTTCTGCTCTTGAGGCCGCTGAACTAGCCAAGAAAAAATGGGTCAAGGTAGTGTCGAACATGGCTCTTGGCGGGTACGAGGTATATGAGGCAACAGGTGAGCTTCCCGATCCAGAATGGCCTGACCTTTCTTTTGGTGAAATCATGGAGATTGCCTTCAAAGACCGATACATCACGGGGATGGATCATCCTGTCATCCGCAGACTCAACGGTGAAATATGATTTCACTTGGTTCAAAGTCTTTTCGGCAAGTCTGGCTTGTTGATTTCGAGTTTGTGGCACCCGATGGGGAGAGGCCGGACCAAGTTGTTTGCCTGGTTGCAAAGGAATTGGTCGGTGGGCATACGATGAGGCTTTGGGAGGATGAGCTTAGAAGGCTTAAGCTACCTCCCTATCCCGTCGGGGCCGACTCACTATTCGTCGCCTATTACGCTAGCGCAGAGTTTAACTGCCATCTATCACTGGGTTGGCCTCTTCCGGAAAATGTCCTCGACCTGTTTACTGAATTTAGGTGCGTTACCAATGGGAAGACTCTATCCAGCGGATCCGGTTTATTGGGGGCTTTGACCCATTTTGGGTTGCCTTGTCTGGATGTTGTAGAAAAGGATGCCATGCGTAATCTGATCTTGAGTGGTGGTCCTTGGTCGCAGAAAGAACAAGAAGATATTTTTGATTATTGCGAGTCAGATGTCGTCGCATTGGAGAAACTTCTCCCGCATATGGCCCCACACTTGAACATACCCCATTCTTTATTGCGTGGTCGGTATATGAAGGCAGCCGCACAGATCGAATATAACGGCATCCCTATTGATGTGGAATCATTGGCGCTACTTGAAAATGGCTGGGACTCCATACAAGAGCAGCTCATCAGAAAAATGGATGCCGATTACGGTGTCTATGAAGGAAAAACTTTTAAACAAAATAAATTTGCAGCGTGGTTGGTTGGGGGAAATATCCCTTGGCCTCATTTGCCAACGGGGAAACTTGACTTGAAGGATGACACTTTCAAAGAAATGTCTCGATCCTATCCTGCTGTCGGCCCATTAAGAGAACTGAGAGTTACCCTATCTCAGATGCGTCTATCTGCCCTTGCTGTTGGCAAAGATGGGCGTAATCGATGCATGCTGTCAGCCTTCAGGGCTAAGACGGGGCGAAACCAACCCAGCAATAAAAGGTTTATCTTTGGACCAGCGGTGTGGTTACGAAGCCTTATTAAGCCAAATACTGACTACGGCCTTGCCTATATTGATTGGTCGCAACAGGAGTTTGGTATTGCAGCAGCATTATCAAAAGATCCGCTGATGATGGAGGCTTACCGGTCCGGTGATCCGTATCTAGCTTTTGCCAAACAAGCGGGTGCAGTACCGGACAATGCAACCAAACAGAGCCACAAATTTGAACGGGAGCAGTTCAAAGCCTGTGTGTTGGCTGTTCAGTATGGCATGGGGGCAGAATCGTTGGCTGTCAGAATCAATCAACCTGTGGTTCAAGCTAGAGAGCTACTCAAACTACACAGGACAACATACAAGGTTTTCTGGGGGTGGTCAGCTGGAGTTTTAAACCACGCCATGCTAATGGGGAAGATCTGGACAGTTTTTGGATGGGAAATCCATATTGGCAAACAAGCCAATCCAAGATCCTTGCAGAATTTCCCCATGCAAGCCAATGGAGCAGAGATGCTCAGATTAGCATGCTGCCTTGCGGTTGAAAGTGGAATACGAGTCTGCGCACCTGTCCATGATGCCATCCTGGTTGAAGCGCCACTGAATGAATTAGACGAGTGTATTGCAAAAACGCAGGAACTTATGGCCCAGGCTAGTGAGATTGTGTTGGATGGATTCCGGTTGCGATCCGACGTCGACATAACCCGCTATCCAGATCGGTACATGGATGAACGAGGAGAGAAGATGTGGAACACAATTTGGGACTGCTTGAATGAAATGGGCAGTCATCAACCTGTGCGCCAGTGAACAGGTAACCTGTGCGCTCATGCAACTTTACCTGGTCATCAGCGCACACCCGTACAGTCTTATATCTTATATATATCTTAAAATAATAGAGTAGGTAACTTCCTTGAATCTTAATAGCCTCAAACTACCAAATACTTCAGTTAAACAAAATTTGCCAAAACCGTCTCCCCTTCCTCCAAAACACAAAAAGGGCGAGAAGTTCTTAAGAGGGCCTATCCCATTGAACTGGATCATAAATGCCTCGAAGCTTCCTGGCATGGCTCTTCATGTGGGTATCGCCCTTTGGCATTTAGCAGGTTTCAAGAACTGCAAAATTGTGAAACTGTCCGGCAAGCTTTTACGGGGTATGGGAGTGAATCGCCATGCAAGCTACAGGGCATTAAAAAAAATGGAAGACGCCAATTTAATAGCGGTTAAGCGCCATCTAGGGAGAAACCCTGTTGTAACAATATTAGAAGCCCCCCGTGAAGACACGATTAAAGGGGATGAAGAAAGGATCGAACTATGACACAGCGATACAAAGGCAAAAAATGCATGCCTCCCGTGAATGCAATGAGGGAAATGTGTATTCAGTGTATGGGCGGCAGAGAGTCTGAAAATTATCGTAGTCGGATTGGGGAATGCGCTTCTGTTGATTGTCCGATATTTGCATTCAGATTTGGCAAGGATCCAAACCGTCGCCCAATCCTGTCTGACGAGCAAAGAAAAAGGATGGCGGACAGGATTAGAAAGATCAATTTAGCACGACAAGCGGTCGGTAAAAGCCAGCCAAATTTAGAAGATCTTGGTTAGGTTGGTACTAGAGTATACCCCCAGGAATAAACGTCGCTTATTTTTTATAATATTGTGAGGAATACAGAGGCAGACTTACTCAATGGAACAATAATGTTATTAAGATTTTGTATACCTGTTTTATATAGCACTAAAAATTATGACCTAAAACCCATCAAATCAAAGATTGAATAAAAGCCGCATCGGCGTACACCCTTTGTTTGCAGGGCTTATATCGAGTTGCTGGGTGGCTTTAAGTGGCAATTAGCCAACTTATGCAGTAATGGATCAATCCAATAAATGTTTAAACCAAATTTAAATAATCAACAAGGAAGAGGCATGGTAAAATCGCCTTGTTGGAAGATCCGGAACGTTCAGGCTCCAAATATGGAGAAGAACATGCCGGAACATATTTTTCCACGTGGTAAACGTGGCATATTCCATGCTGATTGTCGCTACCTGGGACAGAGGATTCGGTGTTCATTTGGAACAACCGATCGTCGGTACGCAGAACGTCAATTAGCAGAACATAAGGCTGCAATCGAAAGGGGGGACTATAAAACATATGTAGGAAAATTTGAAGACTTTGCAAAGCAGTACGTGGATCAAGTACTTCCTAATAAATCTGACCATAGCAAGGAACGGTATAGCCAGATAATAAGAACCCATTTGCTGCCTTTCTTCAAGGGTAAGTCATTAGCTGAAATCGATGATCAGTTGGTGATTGAGTTTAAATTGCACCGGGAAAAAGCCGGGGCAAAACCAAGTACTCTTAAGAAGGAATTTAGGGTTTTAAAGGACATCGTAAGGCTAGCAAACAGAGGCTTTCAGCTGCCAACAGTTCAGGATTACCCTCTGATGAAGTGGGGGAACAAGCCTAAGCAGTTCGATAAAAGCATGATACTTGAGGAAGCGGACTTTCTAAAAATCGTCGGCTTTGTTATGAAAGAGTATCAAAAGATATGCCTGATAGGAATGTATTCAGGTTTACGACTTTCTGATGTTGTTAATCTTTGTCCGAAGGAAGTTGATCTTAGGGAAGGAATAATTGGTACGTATCAAGGCAAGACCACAAACTGGGTTGAAATTCCAATTTGTAAAAAACTGAAGAAGATCTTGAGTTCTTTAGTTTGGCCGCTTGATAAAAGCCAATCCTTTTTCCCTGGAGTTGGCACAAAAGCGGTAACGACGAATGTACTCAGAGCCTGTAAAAAAGCCGGGTTTGGAAAACATTCGTTTAAATCGTCTAGACACTTTGCAGCTACTCAGTTAACCAATAGAGGGATTCCAATTGAGGTTGTTCGGGAATTCATGGGTCATCAAAGCATTAACACAACGATGATTTACTCAAAGGTTAAGAAAAGCACTTTAATGAAGGCGGCTGACGCTTTTGATGAAGATGTAGTGTCCGCAAAGTGTCCGCAAAAACAAAAGTGACATTGCAGGGCGGCGTAACCCATTGAAAAGTATAGCCCCAAGGAGAGTCGAACTCCTGTTTCCGGCGTGAGAGGCCAGCGTCCTAACCGCTAGACGATGGGGCCATATAAAATGGCGGGTGGCAAATACTAAGAATCTTTTATTGAAAACGTTTCCTGCGGAGAGGCCGCTAAAATCCGTCTTTTTTCATTATAGGTGGACCGGCCCGATTTTTCCTTCTCTCTTTACGGATCACGTCTTCGGCTTCCAGGTTGCGTTTGTTCACCCCGAAAATCAGAAACACCATCAAGGGATAAGCCGGCAGAGACAACACCCCCCATGTCGCCATGAACTTGCCGCCTGCTGAAATCATGCCGCCATCGGTCCCGTCATCAGTCCCTGTACCAAAGGCCAGGAACAGCATCAGCCCCAACAGCATGCCCATCAATGAAGAGATTGAGGTTTTATGCGCCACCTCATTCATATAGAGTGTCGACAGAAGTGGGAACTCGCTGACATAAGCGCCGATGAGCGCAAGCGTGAACATGATAAAAATCGCCGCCATCAAAAAATCGTTGGTGATGGCAACCGTTGCCACCATCTGATAAACAGGCGCCCAAAGCGCGACAATAAATGGATTACGATAAATATTCATACTTCCCAAATAAAAAAAGCGGAGCACCTCCGCTGGTGACTTGCAATATCTTTTTCAGCGAACAAACGACCCTTTAGCATAATAAGTCGTTGCTCATTACCCACCAAGGGATGGCTCGGGTACAAGGATTCGAACCTCAACATCCAGAATCAGAATCTGGCGTCCTACCGTTAGACGATACCCGATCACTAACCCCTTGGAAATCTTAGCCTATAATAGTTTTAGATGCTAAAACTGTCAAGCTCGTTCCACTCGGCGGAGTATCTCCGTTGACAATTAAGGAATCTTTATATGCGTGTAATTTCGGGTACTGCCCGGGGAACCCGGCTGGTCAGTCTGGGCTCTGCTGACATCCGCCCTACCCTTGACCGGGTTAAGGAGTCGTTTTTCAATCAGGTCGGCCCCGGTCTTGAGGGACTGGCCTTTCTCGATTTGTTCGCCGGTAGTGGAAGCATGGGCATTGAGGCACTTAGCCGGGGTGCGGAAACGGTGGTATTTGTCGAACCCAACCTGGAGGCTCAGCGCATCATTATGCAAAATCTGGGAAAATGCAAAATGACCAACGACCGCTGGGTTTTACTGAAAACTACTGCTCTTGCTGGATTGCAAACGCTCAAAGAACGGGGACTGGACTTCGATCTGGTCTATGCAGACCCTCCTTTCGCTGACGATTTGTATGAACCGACCTTGCTGGGGCTATCGCCATCCGGAATACTGCGTCCAGATGTGATGGTGGTGGTGGAACATTTCCACAAAACCGTTTTGCAGAAAAACTATGATAAACTTGAGCTTTATAAAGATCGACGATTGGGCGATTCCTGCCTGTCTTTTTTTCGCTTTGAAGATTCCCTATAGACTATGACGGAACCACAAAAAATTGTTATTGCCATGAGCGGCGGGGTCGACAGCTCCGTGGCCGCCGCAATCATGAAAGAACGCGGATATGAGGCTGTCGGGGTTTCCCTGCAGTTGTGGAACTATTCCAACTCAGACAACCGCTTCGGCACCTGCTGTTCGCTCGATGATATGGCCGATGCCCGACGGGTAGCAGAGCGGGTTGGCATTCCCTTTTACATCCTCAACATGGAAAAAAAGTTTAAGGAAGAGGTGGTGGACTATTTCATCTCGGAGTACATGCAGGCGCGGACGCCGATTCCCTGCACGCTGTGCAACCAGAAATTGAAATTTGAAGAGTTGATTCACAAGGCTGAGTCGTTTGGGATTAAGCGTGTTGCCACCGGACATTATGCCTCCATCGTCAAGCATTCTTCCGGACGGTTGATGGTGCGCCGAGGCCGGGATCGGTTTAAAGACCAAAGTTATTTTCTGTTCAACCTGTCGCAAGAACAACTGGAGCGGCTGGAGTTTCCGCTCGGCGACATGGATAAAAAAGAAGTGCGCGAACGAGCCCGGAGTTTGGGGTTAAACGTCGCCGAGAAAGCTGAGTCGCATGAAATCTGTTTCATTCCTGACAACGACTACCCCCGGTTCATCGCCAAGCAGTTAAACGGCCAAGCCCTGAAAGAGGGGGAGATTGTCAACTCCACAGGCAAGGTGCTGGGCAAGCATCCCGGTTACCCGGCTTTCACCATCGGTCAGAGAAAAGGACTCAACCTTGGTGGACTCAAGGAACCGGTTTTTGTGACACATATTGACCCGGTGCTAAACCGCATCACCGTCGGCCCCAAGCACGAACTGGCCCGACCCGACTGCACGGTGAACCAGGTGAAATGGAGTTTGGAGTTTTCCGGTCCGCTTCGCGCCGACGTGCAGATCCGTTACCGGCATCAGGGCGTCCCCGCAACGGTAACACCGCTTGACGGCTTGCGAGCGAAGATCGAGTTTGACGAGCCGCAGATTTCCATCGCGCCCGGTCAGTCCGCTGTGTTTTATCAGGATGACTGCGTCATCGGTGGCGGGTGGCTGGAATGAGCGAAGCGGTTCAAGTAGCGGTGGAAGCGGCTTTAGCCGCCGGAAAGATTTTACGCGAGCGCAAGGACTCCATTGGGAAAATATCTTACAAGGAATTTTATGATCCGGTCACAGAGATCGACCTGCTGTGCGAACAGACTATCATTGACAGGATCAAAAAAACTTTTCCCGACCACGATATTCTGGCGGAAGAGTCGGGCAGCGCCCAAGGCAACTCATCACCAAGCAAATGGATCATTGACCCGCTTGATGGCACGCTGAACTTTTCGCACGGTTATCCTTGTTATTGCGTTTCGATTGGGCTGGAACATGAAGGCCGGCTGGAAGTCGGTGTGGTGTATAACCCCTGCCTCGACGAGTTGTTCGTTGCCGAACGCGGCAAGGGAGCCACCCTCAATAGCAAGCCCATCAAAGTTTCCACCATCCCCACATTAAAAGAAAGCCTGCTCGTTACTGGGTTTCACCCTAAAGTGGTCAATTCTCTGGATGACAATTTAGACCATTTTTGCCGGCTCATGAAATTGTGTCAGGCGGTGCGCCGCCCCGGTTCCGCCGCTATGGATTTGGTTTATACAGCGATGGGTCGGTTCGAAGGATTCTGGGAACTCAAGCTCAGCCCCTGGGATGTCGCCGCCGGAATGTTGATCATGGCTGAAGCCGGTGGAACACTGTCGAAATTTGACGGCAGCCCGGCAACGATTTACGATGAAGAAGTTCTAGTCAGCAACGGCCTGATCCATCAGGAGATGGTGGATGTTCTCACCACTCGGCGTGAGGCCAACTAGCAATGGCCCGTTGAGCCTATGGAAGCGGTTGCCCGCGAAATAAAGACATTACAAGTTGCCCCTGCGGCGAGCAGCACTCGGCGTGGCCAGCGTGACGCTGGACTCAAATCACAATAAGTTATTAGGCCGAGATAACTCTTTGCTTGCCAACTGAAGTCATTGCCAGTTGCCTACCTTTGCTATGAAAAAAATATTCCTACTGATTCTGATCATCATCAGTGGATGCCAGACCGTTCCAGACAAGGACTGCGTCGGCTGCACCCACGACATCTACCTATGGAAAACCGCAGTGGATAAGGTTGCCAAGGCCAATTTCCCTGATGAGGAGTATAACGCTGTGGTGCATTATGTGGACTTTTCCAACGCCTGGGTGACCACGGGGAACGACGTTCATATCACCGATGATCTTCTGCATCAATTAACGCAAGAGCAGAGAGTGGCCGTGGCGGCGCATGAAATCGGTCATTTGAAAGCAGGCCATTATTATTCCAGCATGGGAGTTTCGATTCTTACATCCATCGCCTTTTCGGTCGCCAATTTGTTTGTGCCGGGGGTGGGCTATGCCGAGTACCTGGTAAAACCGGTTGTGGTCGGTGGGTTTTCCCGTCCACAGGAACTGGAGGCCGATAAACTGGGAGTCGGTTATTTGGTGAAGGCCGATGTACCTCCTCACCATTTGATTGAAGTGTTTCAGGTTTTCCGTAAGGAGTCGGGAGGCAAGTCCGATGAGGCCAGCTATTTCTCCACCCACCCGACTACGAAGGAACGCATTGAGCAGATAGAAAGTTTTTACGAACAACCTGTCCCTCAGGCGGAGTAAAACTAGTCTTTTTCAGTGGCATCTGGCTTCACCAGATAGGTGTAGCCATTCAAGCCTGCTTTGTAGAGATCGAGAAAGTCATCGGCTTCCTGTTGTGTGACCACACCTCTTTGCACACATCCGATCAGGAAACCGTCTACGCGCCCTGCGAGTTCATTGGCACTGAACTGCACATAGTCCAAAACATCGGCCACATTTTCGCCTTCAATGATCTGCTCGTAGTTCAGTGTCCCATCTTTTTTAAGTGAAACGTGAACTGTGTTGGTGTCGCCAAACAGGTTGTGCAGGTCTCCGAGAATTTCCTGATACGCTCCAGTGAGAAAAATGCACAGGGAGTAACTTTCCCCCGGCTTGAGGGAATGCACTCGCAACGTGTTTTCAGTTCCACGGTTCGTGCCGATGAAGTTGTCTATCCTTCCATCCGAGTCGCAGGTGATATCTTCAAGTGTCGCATCGCGCTGAGGTTCTTCATTCAGGCGGTGCAGAGGCACGACAGGGAACACCTGATCAATCGCCCATGAGTCGGGCACGGATTGGAACACGGAAAAATTGCAGAAGTATTTATCGGCCAGTTTAGTTTTAAGGGATCGGATATCATCCGGCAGAAATTTCAGCCGGGAACTCATTTTTTCAATTTTGCGGCAGATCCCCCAGTAAATACGTTCGGCCACGGCCCGGTCGGACAGAGAGAGCAGGCCGAGCAAATACTTGTTTTGCACTTCCTCTTTCAGATGCACGGCGTCATGCCACGACTCGATTAGATTTTTGTTGGAGGTGGAATCGAGCACATCAAAAATTTCTTTCACCACTTTGGGTGCGTCATCGGCAATTTCAATATGGTCACTCCATTCTGGAAAGCTGGTCACATCCAGCACGTTGACAACAAGAATGGAATGATGCGCGGTCATGGCCCGGCCGGATTCTGAAATGATATTCGGGTGCGGCAGGTTTTCCGCCTGACAAATTTCCAGCAGGTGATAGACCACATCGTTAGCGTATTCCTGCACGGAGTAATTGGTGCTGGACGCGAAGGTCGACCGCGACCCGTCGTAGTCGATGCCCAGTCCGCCGCCCACATCTATGTACTCGATGTTGCATCCGAACTTCATCAGCTCAGAATAGAACCGCCCTACTTCTTTCAGACTGTTTTTGATTCTGCGGATATTGGTGATCTGGCTTCCCAGATGAAAATGAATCAGTTTGACACAATCGAGAATATTTTTGCTCTTGGCGATTTCTAGGGCTTCCATCAGCTCCATCGTGTTCAGTCCGAACTTGGAGTATTCCCCGGCTGATGAAGACCAACGCCCCTGCCCCGCGCTCACCAGCTTGATGCGGAGTCCGATATTGGGTTGCACTCCAAGTTCCTTTGCCACTCTATCGATCAACTCCAGTTCGTCAAGTTTCTCCACAACGATGAACACCTTCTTGCCCAGCTTCTGACTCATCAATGCCAGACGAATGAAGGCTTCATCTTTATAACCATTGCAGACCAGCAAGGCTTCCGGATTATCGAGGATGGCGAGGATGGCGTGCAGTTCCGGCTTAGACCCGGCTTCCAGTCCGATATTAAAAGGCTGGCCGAATTTTACAATCTCTTCCACCACCTGCCTTTGCTGGTTGACCTTGATGGGGTAAACCCCATGATACTGGCCCTTATATTCATATTCATCGATGGAGCGTTGAAATGAGTTGGCGAGGTTGGCGATACTGGCTTTAAGAATGTCTGAAAACCGAATCAGCACCGGCAGAGAATACCCTTTGGACTGGATATCATCGACCAGCTCCTTAAGGTCAATATGATGCGCACTCTCCCTGTCGGGGCGCACAACAATATTGCCCTTGGCGTTGATATCAAAATAACCCGCTCCCCAACCATTAATGTTGTAATGTTCACGGGCTTCGTCAATCGTCCATTTTGTCATAGCGGAATCGTTCCTTAAAATATTATCCAATACTAGCCGGAGGGGCGACTGGCAGGAGATCTTTCGGTCGCGATAACTCTTTGCTAGCAGATAAGTATATGCTATTTGGCCCCACGCCTAGTGGAATGTCAATTGAAAACAAAGGGATTCTTTGATCCACCAATCTGTGCTATAAAATCGAGGTTATATTATTGAATCATCAGTACGGAGTAGACAACATTCATGAAAATTGAAAACGTAGAAGTGCGGGACATAGCCAGCAAATTTGGCACCCCCGTTTATGTATACAGTCTGGAACACCTCCGCCGTTCGATTGCTGAGATCAAGCAACTGGCCCCTGTTACCCGTTACGCCATGAAGGCCAGTTCCAATGTCCGCATTCTTAAAGAAATGCTCGACAACGGTGTCAAAATTGACGCGGTCAGTGTTTTTGAAGTGCAACGCGCCCTGCGTGCGGGATTTTGCACTGACGACATCTGCTTCACCAGCGATGTGTTTTTCAACGATGACGATGTAAAGTTCTGTCTCGAAAACAATATTTACTGCAATTGCGGCACGCTAGGGATGGTCGAAGAATATGGCAAGGCCTTCAAAGCTAAAGGCGCCGGTTCTCCGAAAATCTCGATCCGCATCAACCCCGGTGAAGGTGCCGGCCATTCTAAAAAAACCAATACCGGCGGACCCTACAGCAAGCACGGAATCTGGTACCAGAACCTGGATGAGGTCAAGCGTCTTGCCAAAGAGTATGGACTGACCGTTTCCGGAGTGCATATGCACATCGGGTCGGGTGGGGATATGGAACATCTCAAACGCATCACCGGAAAACTGGTGGAATTCGCCAAACAGTTTGACCAAGTGGAAACGGTAAACTTTGGTGGCGGACTGCCCTACCAATATGATCCCGACCAGCCACAAGAAGATATTACCGGCTACAAAACTGTTCTAGAAGAACGCGCAAAACTACTGAAGGATCATTTCGGTCGGGACATCGTTTGCGAAATCGAACCGGGGCGAAGGTTCGTCGCCGGTTGCGGGTATCTGATCGGAGAAGTGCGTTCTCTCAACCATACTTTCGATGAAGATGGGAAACGCATCGACTATGTGTTGACGAATGTCGGCTTCTGCCATCTCCTCCGCCCCATGGCGTATGGATCGTTTCACCCTATCTGGTTTGTCGGCGATGACCTCGGGCCGGAACAGGACCTCATCGTCGCAGGACCCGTTTGCGAATCAGGGGATGTGTTGACGCAAAAAGATGAAGAACCGGTAGCCCGCAGACTGCCCATGCCGAAACCGAGAGACTGCATCGTGATTGGTGGCGCGGGAGCTTATGGTCATGCCATGTCCTCGAACTACAATTCTCAGCCCCTCATCCCCGAAGTCGTGATCGATGGCGACCAGTGCGTGCAAACCCGTAGCCGCCAGACGCTTGATGATATCCTGCAGTCGGAAAATCAGACCGATTAACCCCTTTTTTAGTTGCCCTATTAAAACAGCGGGTCAATTTTTTGAGCCATCTGCACGTCGGCGAGAGTGACTCCGCTTGCTGTGTGAGTCCAGTAACGAACGGAAATACGTTTGTAGTTGATGATGATGTCGGGATGATGGTTGTTGGATTCCGCCGCTTCAGCGACCTTGCCCACAAAAGCGATCCCCTCCATGAATTTGGAGGCATGGTGGACCCGCTCGATGTAAGGCACCCCTTTTTCGTTCTTGCCGGTTTTCCATTCCGGCGCCATCTCTTTTAACTTTTCTTCCAGTTCCTGTTCGGTCAAGGCGATCTTTTCTACCATTTTTAGTGCTCCATAAGTTTATCCAGTTTTTTACGCAGGGTGGTTTCGTGCGCCTTGTACACAAAACTTTCTTCGCCGTTAATCCGCACCACCGGAATGCGTTCCTTATAAGACTCAAACAGAACGGGATCGGACTCAATATCCGTCAAGGTCAGGGTCGCAGGATAACCGGGAAGCACCCGCTCAACAATCGCCTTCGCGTCATCACAGAGACAGCAATCTTTTTTGGTCAGGATTTCTATATGTATTGTCATTCAATAAATTACAGCAGAGGCAAAACTCATACCCAGACGATTATAGCTGGCAGCAAACCATCCTGACTCGTCGGCCCTACGCTCAGTAGTTACATGGAATGGGTCATGGTTGTTATTTTTCCCCAAATAATGAGGCAGGTGAACAGCAGGATGAATCCAACCAGAACCGTCATCGCCAGCGGCCGTTTTTTCCAGTAGCGTTCCTTGTTCTGATCGACGAAGGGGATGGCAGCCAGAAACAGAATAATGAGCGGCGGCGCAATAACCAGAGAAGGCACCCACAGGTTTTCCAAAGCAAATATCCAGACAAACTGCCACGGCGGTTTGGTCACTTCCAGCCCCAACACCGGCTCTTCTCCCAGTGGTGGCGCGATGGTGAGCGCCAGCAAACAGATCAACAGGAACACTCCCGCTCCCGCTCTTTGCAGGTAGGCCATATGCCGGGTGAACGGCATATCATTACTTTTTTCCTGCGCTTCGGGCAGAGGTGATAGTTTGTGGAACTTAACGTAGAACAGGTGCAGTCCCACCATCAACAAAGTGATGATCGGGAGCAATGATATGTGAGCCATATAAATCCGGTTTAGCAGCGGCACGCCTGGAGCAAATGCTTCTGTCAGGGGTAGGCCAAAAACACCAATTTGCTCCGCCACCCAGAGAAAGTGCGCCAGCGCTTCATAGGCTTCCTGATCCCATTTGATAACCGTGCCGGTAAACAGCAACGTCACCATCAGCAACATCAGGCCGATTCCTATCAACCAGTTTATTTCGCGGGGATTTTTATAGGATGCCGTAAAAAAGACGCGTATCACATGCAGAGTCATGGTCACGGTCAGCACTTCTGCCGCCCAGAAATGAATGCCGCGCAGGAACCAGCCCAAATAAACCTGATCGACGAGGTAATGTAGGCTCCGGTTGGCTCGTTCGGGATCCGGCACAAAAAATTGTGCCAGCAAAATTCCACTGAGAACCAGAACCGTGAAGGCCGACAGGGTCATGCCTCCCAGGGAATATTTTATAGAGTTGGCGTGTTCTGGAATGTCGTACTCAAGAAGTTGAAGGCCTAACCGATCTCGCAAAATTTTTGAAAGCCCGTTAGCCATCAGGTCATTCTCCCGGTCGCGTGAATGTGAGACCAGCAAACGCTAAACCGGCAAACAGGGTGATGCCGACAGCGACCCCAAACCCTTTACTGGATGATGAAACCCTCTCATGACGAGAAAGCTGAACCTGAGCTTGCTGATGCTCCGCATGTTCATTATGACTTCCTTCCATTTTCATATCATCCATTGGCATAGGGGAGACTAACTCGTCTTGCGTGAACAGGTCGGTGGGAGAAAATATATTATCGAGACTGCCATCGGAGTCCGAAAGTGAGTCGGTCTTTTTAGCGGAGTACATCGAGTCTTTGGATGCTGGTGCTTCCACCTTTTTTTCCTCGGGTTTGTGACCGCCACCATGCGCAAATATTTCCTGAGATGGAAACAGGAAAAGGAACGCCAGAAAAACTATCGATGCAAGACGAAAATTATTCATCATCAACTCCCGAGCACCATTTGGGAAAAAGCCTCCAGAGTTTCTTCGTTGGCCCAGTCTCGCGGACCAATCGCTTTATGGACAATGAGGCCTTCTCGGTTAACGATAAAGGTTTCAGGAACGCCAGTGGTCTTATAAACTTTTTTAGCAACTTCGCTTTCAGGGTCGAGCAATACCGGGAACGTCAGATTGAATTTTTTCATGAACGGTTCAATCAGGCTCTGATCTTTATCCACGCTAATGGTGAGCATCTCGAATCCAAAGTCTTTATATTTTCGGTACAGTTTTTCCATCGAAGGCATTTCCACTTCGCAGGTTCCGCACCAGGTCGCCCAAAAGTTGATGAACACCACTTTGCCGTGATAGTCGGAAAGCTTCACCTTCCCTCCCGCCAGAGTAGGCAGTTCAAATTCGGGAGACAAAAATGCCTCTGCCGGATATTCGGTTTCATAGGGTTTTAAATCCACCTTATTGATCGACATCACGAATACAGACAAAAGCGCCGCAACCAGAAAGGTGTACGGAATATAAATGCTGATGGGTTTGTCTTGAGCTACGTTTTCCATAATAGATTTTATGTTTTGCGATAAGGCCGATAAAACTTTTTGTCCACGGCAATTACAATTTCGTCCAGAGTCTTCCCCTCATTATACAATTCATAGGCGTAAAAAACTTCCCCAAGGCAGATATCGCATTTAGAGCCGTGCTTGTTCGTGTAACAGGTCAGTAGGGTTTTATGCTGGTGATTCTTTTTGCAGTAGCAATAACAAAACAGGCTGTCGATCACTTTGGGAATTTCCGCAGCGATGCGGTAGGCTTCTGCCACCCGACCTGTGAAGGAGGCATCGGACATGAGCGGGCGGGTTTCAATCAAAAAACCCGTTGCCGGAGCCACAGGCTGAGCCTTCGGCTTGGTCCCAACATAAACACCTCCCACAATCAAGCAGACCAAAAGACCCAACGCAATCGATGAAATACGTTTTTTACTCATTGATGATGTCGATTTATTTTTGGCCATAGTTTACAAGTATATCGGAAGGCATTACCTGTTAGAGATGTTTCGCTAAGTATATGGACTGCATCGCCCCAATTCAACTCAATTCCAACGCTACCAAAATCAGGTCTCTGTGAATTCAATATGGGATGCGGCTTTGACCAGTTGGTCGGAGTTTTTCCATTGCAACTTATCCTGGGGAATGAGGAAATCGCCTTCGGCATTTCGAAAGGGGCGCCACTCCCGATCCAGATAAACCTCGTTGGGTCTGAAGCTTGCCTTATAGACCAGAGACGCATTCTCGGCAATATAATAACCGAGATAGAAATATTTGATCCGGCTTGTGAGGGCATATTCCATCTGTTTCAATACACTGAAAGTTCCCAAGCTCATTTTTTTATCGGGAACCTCATAAAAAGTATAGATTGCCGAAAAAGACTGAGAAGTTTTGTCACCCAGCGCCACGCCAATGAGCTTTCCATCAAGATAGTATTCGAACTCAATTCCGAAAGGTGTGTTGACATAAAAAGACAGCCTGAAGTTTTGTTCATCTTCCACATCATCCTGAAGAGAAAAAAACCTTTCCTTATGAGTGAGGTATAGATGAAACTTCTCCTGGGTATATTGAGGCACACCGATCTTAACCTCCACACCCTTGCAGGAAACCAAAGCCCGTTTCTGGTTTCGGGTCAGCTTGAAATCCTCGGTCCGCGCTCGAATGGGAATGCACTGGTAGCAGTCCTGACACTTAGGACGAAAAAAATAATCCCCGAAATGGCGCATCCCATGAGCCAGCAGGTATTCAAACTCCACTTCAGAAACATCTTCAAGCAGATACTCCTCGAACAGGGATTTCCTATCCTTAAAATACCCGCACTGAAATGATCTGGAATCTATAAAATGGGCTAACATGTTCACCTTCCTCCGCTGAGCGGAGGGGAATTCTCAAAATTAAGCATCTATGTTTCCAATATTCTATAATATTTTTCCGCCAGATGACATAGCAGGATAAGAAACCTGCTATCCTTTTTGCCCTCACGCCGGTAGGAGGTTTGAAATTCTGCCCGTTTTATGATTAACTTTCCTCGCGTGGGCAGGCCCCAAACAGCGCGAAAACTTCACTTAACGCAAAAGTTCTTCCCTTCTGGAGATATATCGGTTTGAAGGTATCAATCATCGTTCCCACCCTTAATGAGGAGCTGGTTCTCGAGAAGACCCTGACACAAATCCAACAGCTTTCTCCTCACGAGTTGATTGTCAGCGATGGCGGGAGTGACGATGGCACCCTCCCCATTGCCGAAAAGCTCAGTCACCGCGTCATCACCGGCTCCTCCGGTCGCGCTATGCAAATGAACGCCGGTGCCGACGAAGCCATCGGAGATATCCTGCTTTTTTTGCATGCCGACAACCGACTCGAACCTGAAAGTTATCGGAAAATGCTGGAACAGATGGAGAATCCTGAGTGGGTCGGAGGTGCCTTCACACTCTGTATCGAATCCGATAAATGGTCGATCAAATTGATCACTCTGCTAGCCAATATCCGTTCCAAGTATTTTGGCCTCGCTTATGGTGATCAGGGATTCTTCGTTCGCAAAGAGGTCTTCACAAATATGAATGGGTTCTCCCCCATTCCTATTTGTGAGGATCTTGATTTCTACCGTCGCTTGAGAAAAAAAGGGCCGGTAATCCTGCTCAAGGAGAAGGCACATACTTCTCCAAGACGCTGGATCAAGGAAGGAGTCGTTTTCACCACGGCGCGAAATATCCTCATCGCCATCCTGTTCAGAATCGGGTTCCCACCGCGCACCCTGACCAAATGGTACCTCGCCATCCGCTAGCCCACTCCCGTCGGGCCACTAGGCGTGAGCCCAATGTGCAATGACTGTTTCTGGCGAGCAAAGAGTTGTCACGGCTCAAAGAGCCTTTGCTATTTGCCTCCCTCGCTAGAGGGGCGTGGGGCCAATGAGGCATAGCTCTGCCTGGCAAGCAAAAAGTGCTCGCGACTTAAAATAGCCTGGGGAGGATACTAAAAAAACTACAGGACTTCTGTAAAGACCAGAATCATCCATATGACCAGAATGACATTGAAGATCACTCCAACATGAAAAAACACATTGAAGAATCGGTTGTAGGTGAACTTATAGGTTTGTTTTGGTTCGTTCATGATTCAGTCCATCACCAGAGTGGTTAAACGTTTTGCCAGCTCTGACCCGCGGATGATCTTGCGCACAGGGCGTTCTATAAGATTTAGACTCATATAAAGACGTTCCAGATTCATAAAAGTTTGAGACTCGGCAATCGCCTTACCGCCTTCGTCTCTTATTTCATTGCGCCAGATACTCAGGACATTCAGGTTTTTCAGACTTGCAGATTTCGCCAGAGCAATGGCCCCAGCGTCGCCCATTTTATTCGAGCATAAATACAGTTTTTTCAGATCGGTCAAACACGGACTTTCTGCAATTGCGCAGATGCCTTCATCGCCAATCCCGGTGCTGTCGAGATGAAGCGCCTGCAAGCTGGGCAGTTGATCCGAACAGGCCACGGCCCGAGCCCCTTCCGGGCCAATCGGATTCGAGTCCAGAAACAGAACTTCCAAATTTTTAAGATTGGGGGAACTAGCCAGCATTTCAGCACCCTGGGTTCCGATATTATTAGCTTCCAGCATCAAGCATTTCAGGTTTTTCAATAAATCGGCATTGGCCAGAACTTTGGCCTCCTCATCGCCGATGATATTGTGATTGAGGTAAAGCGAAACGAGCCCGGTCAATCCTTTCACACGACTGAGGATTTCAATGGACTCTCCGCAAAGCTGGTTCTGGCTGAGAAAAAGTTGTTTCACCGACGACAGGTCTTCGGCACCGCAAAGCAGGCGCAACTCTTCCGGCCCAATATTTTTATCTTCCAGATCCAGCAGTTCCCCATCCGGGGTCAAGTTTGCCAGAATGGTTTCCTCAAAATTAGTTTTAACGGCCTCTTGCAACAGGAAATGCCTCCGCTTGATGATTATTTGTTTTGTGTACTTTAAAGGATTTCATTTAAAAGATCAAACACCGGTATAATATAAATAGACCCGCGTAAAAATGGAATTATCTGGAGAGTTGAAATGATCGTTGGAGTTCCCAAAGAAATCAAAGCTGACGAGTATCGCGTATCGATGACCCCTGCCGGGGTTCACGATCTGGTAAGCCGGGGTCATAAAGTTTTGCTGGAAGACCAGGCTGGAGAAGGTAGCGGCATCAGCAATCAAGATTACCTGAGTCAAGGTGCCGAGATCGTTCCCCGGCAAGAAATATTTGCCCGGTCGGAAATGATCGTCAAAGTCAAGGAACCTCTGCCTGAGGAATATAGCCTGCTGCGCGAGGGGCAGATCCTATACACCTATCTGCATCTGGCCCCGGCTCCCGAGCTGACCCAAGCACTGCTCGATCGAAAGATCGTCGGCATCGCTTACGAAACCGTGCAATTGCCCGACCGCTCCCTGCCTCTTCTCATCCCTATGAGCGAGGTGGCAGGACGCATGGCGGTGCACGAAGGCGCGAAATATCTTGAACGAGAAAACGGCGGGCGCGGCATTCTACTTGGCGGTGTGCCCGGTGTCGATCCCGGTCATGTAGTGATTATTGGCGGCGGCATTGTTGGGGCCAATGCCGCGAAAATGGCGATTGGCACAGGTGCTCAGGTCACTCTGCTCGATATCAGTCTGCAACGCCTGCGTTATCTCGATGATATTCACGGCAGCCGACTCAGAACCCTGATGTCGAACCGGTTCAATTTACTGGAATCACTGCGCACAGCAGATCTTGTCATCGGCGCAGTGCTCATCCCCGGTGCCAAGGCTCCGCGCCTCATCACCCGCGAAATGTTGATCCCGATGCAGAAAGGGTCGGTCGTGGTCGATGTCGGCATCGACCAGGGAGGCATCTTCGAAACTTCACACCCGACTACACATAGCGATCCCATTTTTGAAGTTGAGGGCGTGATCCATTATTGTGTCGCCAATATGCCGGGAGCGCTTGCCAGGACATCAACCTTCGCGCTCACCAACGCCACCTTTCCTTACGCGCTGGCGCTTGCCGAAAAGGGCTATCAGGAAGCACTGAAAGAAGACCCGGCTTTGAGGGCCGGGCTCAATGTCTGCCTCGGTGCGGTGACCCACCCTGAAGTTGCTAATGCACTGGATAAAGAATTCACTCCGCCGGAAAAGTTTTGCTGACCTGTTGCCACTGCCCCTGCGGCTAGCAGTCGGCGAGCCGCCGGTGGCAGATATAATGCCTTTCTCTGGCGAGCAAAGAGTCATCTCGGCAAATAAAGCTATGGCCAGTTCCCAGCGGAGGCACTCCGCCCGATAAAATAAACATGAACTTGCAGAAGGTTTCTTATAAGATACGGGTCAAATCTGAAATCAAACAATGAGGAGAAACTATAATGAGTGAAGTGAGCCGGGATTCTCATTTCAATGTGAACGTTCGCACTGGCAGTGGTTCAAGAGCTACAATGGCAAATAATGAGGACTCGTTTCTCCGTGCCATGGAAATTCAGGAGCGCAAGAAGGCAAAGAAAGAACTGGAAAATCCAAAACAGGAAGAAATTGTCGAGAACGCGCTCTTAGAAAGTCCTGAAGAAGTTATTGAGGTACCTGCTGAACCTTTAGTGGTCGAAGAAGCTCCCGTCGCGGAGACCGCGCCTGCTGAACCTGCTAAAGCCCCCCCTACTCCAAAACCCTCAGGCGGAGGCGTACCGGGCCCGACACCCAGAAGCGACTTCACTGCAGAAGAAAGAGCTGCCATGTTGAAACGGGCCAAGGCGCATGCTGCAGAAGTCGCAGCCAAAAAAAGTAAATGATCCAGTTGGGGAGGCTCTTACTAACGTTTGTATCGGGTGGAGTCGGACGGGCAGAGTGACTGACGGGAAAAAGTCTAGACCGCTCTTTTTCCTACGCAGAGGGTTCCTGAAAATTTCTTATCTACATTATCCCTGAAAACATCCTCATCCGGGACGTTCCAGAGTCCGACGCAATCCACCTTAATGGTAATGGTAGGCATCTCTTGGGAGAGGCTACTTTCATCACTGACTTTCAGCTTGACCACAAGATCGTTGATCGCCAGCGGGCCAACATATTTGGTGCCAAGACCTTCCAGAATGCTCTCCTTATCCTCCGACTCAATCAAATCGCTGATAGGCCGACCCACCAGTTGATCGGGCTCGTAACCCAGCAGGCGAAACGCAGGATTCGCAAACATGATTTTTCGATCCGGGCACAGTTGAAATATTAAGTCCGGCACTCTCTCCACAATAACCCGGTAAAACTTTTCCCGAAGCAAGACCTCATCCTGAGCTTTCTTAAGTTTAAGCTGTGTGGTTACCCGGCAGGCAACTTCTTTTTCGTGAAATGGTTTGGTGATATAGTCGACGGCACCCGAATTAAAAGCCCGAAGTATGTCTTCGGTTCCACTTAATGCGGTGATAAAAATTATCGGAATATCTTTGGCTCTCTCATCGGCTTTCAGTCTTTGACAAACTTCGAAACCATCAATACCCGGCATCATGATATCCAGCAGAATGAGATCGGGCTTGTTCCGGTTGATAAGTTCAAGGGCCTTTTCACCCGTGCATGCAATGGAAATTTCCAAACCGCTACGTTTCAGAATATGGCCCAGAAGATCCAAATTCGCAGGGACATCGTCAACGATGAGAACTCTCATTCCATCTATCTGTTCTTTATCAAAAGAAATCATTTCTCAGCCTGTTGCCGGCAAACCTGCCGGAAATCAAATTCGCTCTATAGTGTCAATGTTATTATAACGATTTTGCGCCATTTTTAAACCTTATTTGCCCACAATTAATCAGTTTGGGCCAATTTGTCTGCAAATCAAAAATGGGTACAGCTCTTGCCCTTCTTGACCGATAAGACAAGTTATTGAGGGATTTTTGACAGGAGAGTTATCATGGACAGTTTTGTACGTATCGAGAAACCAACCGAACATCAACCCGAGGAGCATTCTGCCTCAGAATTAGGTTTTGAAGAAGAGTTAAGAAGGCAAAATATCAGTACCATGCTCGAAATTTATAAGGAAGAGTATCTGAAAAAGATTGGCATGCTGGCACGATAAAAACCCGCCACTCTAATCAAATTTATGGATCGAGCCTTTCCGGATTCCTTATTCGAAAGATTGTGTCCCCCCTGACCCGTATTCCACTTAAAAGCACAAGACCAATTAAGATTGGGGATCGTGGATTCAAAAACTGAATCTTTAACGCAGAGAAGAGAGAGGTTCCGCGCTGTCGTCTTTGACTTTACGAGATTGCTCAGACCGCCGATACCATTTCGCCGCCTCGTCCAGGTCTTCCTCAACCCCGTTTCCATTGATATACATCCAGCCCAAGCTTCCCTGGGCCATCGCATGACCCTGATCTGCCGCAAAGCGATAGAGCTTGACAGCTTTTTCCATATCTTTTTCAACCCCATCCCCTTGCTCATACATCATGCCTAAACGAAACTGGGCCTCAGCATCGCCTTTTTTGGCGGCCAATCGAAACCAACTGGCGGCTTTAGAGTAACTTTGGCGAATGCCCCTGCCTTCGCTATAAAATATCCCCAGATTAAACTGCGCCAGAACATTGCCTTGTGCTGCGGCGAGCCTGTACCATTTGACCGCCTCACTATAGTTCTGTTCGACCCCAATGCCTCGGCTATACATGTAGCCCAGATTAAACTGAGCGGTTTCGTTACCCTGCTCAGCCGCTAGCCGGTACCACTTCACAGCTTCCTTGTGACTTCTTGCGACACCCTTGGCCTTTTCAAACAGATTACCCAGCCTAACCTGAGCTAACTCATTGCCGTTTTCCGCCGCGAGCTTGTACCATTTGACCACTTTTTTGTAATCCTGAGTCACCCGTTCTCCGGACTCATACAACTGGCCAAGATTGAATTGGGCCTGAGTATTGTTTTGCTGTGCCGCCAAACGATACCACTTGATCGCCCTTTGGTAATCGGGCGTCACTCCCTCGCCGACATCATACATCAGCCCTAGATTAAACTGAGCAGAGGCGTTGCCCTGTTTAGCGGCCCGGGTATAAAACATGGCCGCCTTTTTAAAACTTTGTTTGACTCCTTTGCCCTTGCTATAGAGTGCTCCCAGATTAAACTGGGCGGAGGCAATTCTCTGCTTGGCCGCAAGCTTGTACCACTTTGCAGCTTTTCTATAATTACGTTTAACCCCCTCGCCCTTGTCGTACATCAACCCCAGGTTAAATTGAGCCAGGGCACTTCCTCTTTTTGCCAACGGTTCCCATTTGGCAAAGGCTGTTTCAAAATCTCCCTGATTGACGGCGTCCAGGCCGTCCTTAAATTCATCGGCAAACACGGGAACAGCGAGCTGAACCAAAATGAAGACAATAGGGGCTATGAAAAATTTCTTCATTTGCGCATCAGGAGAGAAAGGTGCCGGATTGCTATTGGGTTTATTTTTGCTTCCATAGTATTATTTATTTCGGACTAATTTGAGGAAACCATGAAAGAAAAAGAAAAGCCAGAAAAGCGAACAGAAAACCCTATTTTCACGATTTGGGTCCACACCGGCTATGTGGTACTGATTCTTTCCATGATAGGATGGATGGTCTACATGGAGTTTTTTATGTAGTCCTCAATCCAATAACCCGGTCTATAGCTAAAAGCCGTTGAAATTTTGAGAGTTGATTCGAGAAGACGTCTTTAGCAGTATCACAATATACCCGGTCAGAGCTGGAAATCCCTGTATATTCTTGTCTACCTGAAACCCACAACTTCAATATAAGCATAAATATTTTATTCTTTTAACAAAAACAATCAAACAAAAAGATAAATCATGGCGAATGAAGAACACCTTAAACTCATCAAACAAGAGATTAACGACTGGAATGCATGGAGAGAGAAAAACCCGGAGATACGCCCGGATTTGTCTCAGGCGGATTTAAGAGGCACCAAACTGCAAAAAATAAATCTTGATAACAGCAACCTCAAGGAATGCAAACTTCAATTTTCAAATTTAACGGGCGCCAATCTGGAAGGAGCTGACCTGACCAAAGCAAAATTACAGGAAACCTGTCTGCAAAGCACCCATATGAAGAACTGCAACCTGTCTGGAGCGGGGATGCTGGAATCCAACCTTCAATATGCCGACCTTGAAAACGCCAACCTTGAAGGAGCCCAGTTTAATGAAGACAGTCTATTCAATCAAACCAATCTTAAAGGCGCCAACCTCATCTCAGCAACCGGCCTGAGCTCTGCTCAATTGGCTCAGGCTGTCACAGACAAGCAAACCCGTCTGCCCGATTATCTGGAAGAAGAAATGGACGATGACTTTCTCCTGCAGTTTTGAATATCCCGAGACTGATTTCGGCGGGTTTACCGGTCACTGATCCATAGGCCAGAGTTGTTCTAAAACCCGAACACCTCCAACTCTTGGTATTACCAGACTTTTTATGCCGGACAAACGTAATAAAATATTTACACCGTTTCCGTAAAAGTGTAAAAATATAGTTATTTATTCCCAAATATTCCAGATATATTCACAAGCTTCTTTTCCGTTTTTCATTTTCTTATCACAGAGAAATGAAGCATAAGGATATTAGTTTCAAGTGGTTATAAGATCCCTCTCAGGCGCATATTTTTATCAATCAGTAGTTAAAAGTTTATGGCACCCATTTTGCTCTATAAATGCTGTGGGTCATATTAAGGAATAAAGCTTTTATCAATCCAGACTCTCCAAGTTCTGCGTTAATAATTAAGAACCTGGACAGCTGAAGTTGGCACTACTAATAACCAATGCTAGACGAAAATGACATTTTAAAAGCCAAGATCCTGATAGTGGATGATGAAGGCTCAAATATCATCGTTCTGGAGACTGCATTAAAACAAGCAAAGTATACCTCCATCACCAGTACAACGGACTCCCGAGAAGCCGCCTTGCTGTACCAAAAATTGCGGCCGGATCTTGTTCTACTTGATTTGAGAATGCCACACTTGGATGGTTTCGAGGTGATTGAACAAATAAAGCGCATCGAAACAGATTCTTATGCACCCATTCTCGTATTAACCGCCGAGTCAGACTCGGCTGTCCGCCTCAAGGCCCTGCAAGTCGGTGCCCGGGACTTTCTGTCTAAACCTCTTGATCTGTCGGAAGTACTTTGCAGAATTCGAAATATTCTTGAAGTACGTTTGCTGAACAGAAACCTTGAAGCACAAAAAGACTTTATAGAGCAGAGGGTTCATCAACGAACCTTCGACTTGAAACAGGCTAATCAACAACTTAAAAAGGAAATTGCCGAACGAAAACGGTCGGAGCAAGAGTTACAAAAAATGAATCAGCAACTATTACACGACGAAAAACTTTCGGCTCTGGGTCAATTGGCTGCAAGCATCGCGCATGAATTCAACAATCCGCTTATGGGAATTCGCAATACCCTCGACCAGGTTCGGCAGGAAACCCATCTGGAAGACTCGTTGGCGGAACTGGTTGAGCTTTCCATTAATGAGAGCAATCGCGTCATGAACCTAGCTCTGCAACTTAAAGATTTTACCGTCCCTCATCAGGTACCCATCACCCATTAAACCTTCATGACGCCATTGATGACATGCTCATGCTCAAGCAAAATGAGTTTCGCAAAGAGAATATACAGTTGACCAAAGAATATTCAGATTGTTTGCCCGATGTGAACGTGGTGGAAGACCAGATCAAGCAGAGGTTATATTAGTCGTCCCTGAAAAACCCAATTTTCAGAGAAAAACAGTAAAGAAGATCGGTGTTTTTATTCAGCAATCGGTCGA
>ERZ889078.808-NODE-808-length-26869-cov-34.562654_pt1 | contig 26869 bp, 27 predicted proteins | sample MGYA00521266_ERZ889078 | MGnify/ENA primary metagenome ERZ889078 (study PRJEB32303, sample SAMEA104408618) | aquatic metagenome | biome: Brackish water; feature: Pelagic; material: water | place: Baltic Sea | collected 2014-06-16T06:34:00 | depth 76,534 m ...
AGCAATCAGGTTTGGGCCGTGAAGGTGGCTTTGATGGCATCCATGAGTTCTTGCAAACCAAGTACATTGGGGTAGAGATTTAACTAACAGAGGATGAATATGAATCCAAGAAAAGTAATTGCAATAGTTTTTTGTATTTTAATTGGATTCACGACTACATCCATGGCGTCAAGTTTTTCTGCCGTGAAAGCAGGTACTGCTTGTACGAAAGCAGGGAAAACTTCAATCACTTTAGGAAAGAAATACACCTGTATTAAAGTTGGTAAGAAATTGCAGTGGAATAAGGGCGTAGTCGTCCAATCACCGAAGCCCTCAAACTCTCCTACGATGCAATTGAGTGGACATGATTTAGTTGTCTCGCAAGTAGCAGCAGACTGGAATTCTTGGAGAAAAAAGAGCAGCACTAATTACACCCCAATAAAGCTGATTGTTCAGCCTGGATATGACTCAGCTTGGGGTGGGGCAAGTAAGGCATCAAATCTTCTTATTTCAACCTTCGTATCTAGTGGATATTCACTTCTTCAAGAACCGATTTCGGTTTTCGGTGATACGGAAGAATGGTTAGCAAATACGGGAAGACCGATTGCTTGTGGGCGATCTGTCCCCGAGCAGCCTCTTGGTATTTATTGTGGTCATATCCAACTTGGATTTGGCTATTTTGTTTTGAATGCACCCCAGAGCGAGAAATTCGTTGGGAAAACTCTGACACCAACGCAGATTAATACTTTGAACTACATGGTTGCTCATGATGTGGCTACGATGTTTGAATTACAAGCTCAATACGGAGCTGCAATTTATAACGGTTCAAAGGACCAAATCCCAGCCTGGATTCGAGAAGGATTTGTGCAACTTTTTGCCGCCTTGGCAATTTCAGATTCAAATACCCAAAAAAAGTCCTACTTTGATTTTTTCGTATCATCTAACATGATTGAAGGTTTCCCACGAGTTTTGTGTGCGAAAACTCTTCAAGATTTTGAATCAAAAGATCGAAATTGGGGTGGTAGTTGTATGTCGAGCCAAAACTTCTACGGCGTTGAACTTCTTGCTGCAAGACATGGAGGCTTGGATGCCTTGTTTAAGTTTGTAACCGAGTACGGAGTTTCAAATGATTGGACTTCGGCATTTAAGTCAGCTTTTGGAGTTAGTAGAGAAGACTTCTACACAGAGTGGTATGACTATTTGAAGATTCCTCAAGGCAATAGACCGGCATTAACCCCACCTGCGCCTGCAGCCCATTAGAAATCCTGGCGGAGGATGAGGGATTTGAACCCTCGATAGGTTGCCCTATACACGCTTTCCAAGCGTGCGCACTCGGCCGCTATGCGAATCCTCCCGAGGGGAGCACTCTATCGGTGGCTATAACTATGATTACGCCAGATCCCTCGTACGGCGTTATCCGTACTGAACTCCCCCAGGGCAGGAATGCAGCAAGGGTAGGTCCGCTCTGGCGGGTGTGCGAGGGGTCCTATTAAATTGCGTCGAAGAGTAGAGGAGAGCACACGATGTCTTTAGCGTTGTATCGCAAGTATCGTCCCTCTGTTTTTGCAGATGTCATCGGGCAAGAACATGTAACAGTTCCACTTTCAAATGCTTTGGAATCTGGGCGCACACATCACGCATATTTATTTAGTGGCCCACGTGGTTGCGGAAAAACTTCTAGCGCTCGCATTATGGCGCGCTCACTTAACTGCGTTAAAGGACCAACACCTAATCCATGTGGTGAGTGCCAATCATGTAATGATCTAGTTGCAAACGGCCCAGGTTCACTTGATGTTATTGAACTAGATGCAGCCACTCATGGTTTAGTAGATGATGCACGCGATCTTCGTGATAAAGCTTTCTTTGCACCAGTACAAAGTCGTTACAAGATCTACATCATTGATGAGGCTCACCAACTTGGACCAGGTGCTGCAAATGCACTTTTGAAAGTTGTTGAAGAACCGCCTCCCCACGTTATTTTTATCTTTGCAACAACAGAGCCAGAAAAGCTCATTGCAACTATTCGCTCTCGCACACACCACTATCCATTCCGCTTAGTTCCACCTGGAATCTTGGCTGCGCACTTAGAAAAGATTTGTAATCATGAAGGCGTCAGCGTTGCTAAAGGCGTTATTCCACTTGTAGTACGGGCCTCTGGTGGTTCAGTGCGTGATGCGCTCTCTGTCTTGGGTCAGCTATTAGCTGGTGCTGGCAAAGATGGCGTGAGCTATGAAATCGCAATCCAATTATTAGGTTTCACAGATGGCGCATTGCTCGATGATGCCATCGATGCAATTGCAGCCCATGATGGGGCAACGTTGTTTAAAACTATTGATCGAGTCATTGAATCAGGCCATGATCCACGTCGCTTTACGAGTGACATGCTCGAGCGCATTCGCGACTTAATGATTGTTGATGCCCTGAAAGATTCAGGAAGCAATGCAATTTTGCGCGATATTCCAGATGATCAAATGGAGAGAATGCGCAATCAAGCCAACCGAATTGGAACTGCCAATCTTTCACGGGCTGCAGATATCGCTGCAGAAGGTTTAACTCAGATGCGTGGTGCAACAGCACCACGATTAATGCTGGAACTGATCTGTGGACGCATACTTTTGCCTATTGGTGACAATGGTGAATCAGGAATGCTTTCTCGCATTGAGCGATTAGAGCGCGCAGAAAACATTGCACCGATGACAACACCTTCTCCTGCACCAGCGAAATCTGTTGAGAAAAAAGAGGCAGTAGCAGCTCCAGTAAAAGCTGAAGCTGCACCAGCAGAAGTGAAAGTAGAAGCACCTGCAGCCAAAGTAACTAGCGCACCAGGAGCCTTTGATATTGCTGCTCTACGTCGTGCCTGGCCAGATGTCATTGAAGATGTGAAGAAGCGCCGCAGACTGACGTGGTCACTGCTATCTGCCTCAGCACAAGTACTAGCCGTTGATGACACAGCAATCACAATCGGAATTGTTAATGCTGGAGCACGTGATTCTTTTGTTCGATCAGAATCTGATGAGATTTTGCGCAAGGCATTTGTGGATGTAGTTGGCATAGATCGAAAGATTGAATGCGTTGTTGATCCATCTATTGATACCAATACTCCAGCTGCGCGCGAAACTCGCACATCAGAGGCACCATCAGATAAGGTTTTACTCTCAGGGGCGGCACTTCTTGCCCAAGAACTCGGCGCAAAAGTAATTGAGAGTAAATAATTAATGTCAGGTATGTATGAAGGTGCAATTCAAGATCTCATCGATGCGCTAGGTCGTTTACCAGGTATTGGTCCAAAGTCGGCTCAACGCATTGCTTTCCATATTTTGCAAGCAGATGCTGAAGTGGCAACAGCCTTACTTGATTCCATTCGCACGGTAAAAGAGCGCGTGAAGTTTTGCGTGGAGTGTGGAAACGTTTCAGAGGAAGATCAGTGCCGCATCTGCCGTGATCCACGCCGCGATAACACGTTGATCTGTGTTGTTGAAGAGAGTAAAGATGTCATTGCAATTGAGCGCACACGCGAATTTCGCGGTAAGTATCACGTGCTCGGTGGTGCAATAAGTCCTATTGATGGAATTGGTCCAGAGCAGTTGCGTATTCGAGAACTCATGGCCCGTCTTGCAGATCCTGGAATCGTTGAAGTTATCTTGGCTACTGATCCCAACCTTGAGGGCGAAGCCACAGCCACCTATTTAGCGCGCATGATTAAGCCGCTAGAAATTAAGGTCTCTCGCTTAGCTAGTGGTCTGCCTGTAGGTGGGGATCTTGAATATGCCGATGAGGTCACGCTGGGCCGTGCATTTGAAGGCCGTCGCGACGTTTAATCTCGTTATTTGATACGCGTGTTGTCTCATTATTTAAGATAATTCGAAAAAGGGTTAGCGCCAATTAAATCTATGCGCCACCATTAACCCATGGGACTCATCGTTCAGAAGTATGGCGGCTCATCCGTTGCCGATGCCGAGGGCATGAAGCGCGTTGCCAATCGCATTGTGGCAGCCAAGCGCGATGGCAATCAGGTCGTAGTCGTTGTTTCAGCAATGGGCGATACAACCGATGAACTCATTGATTTAGCTAAACAGATCACGCCCATTCCATCTGGGCGCGAACTGGATATGTTGCTCACTGCCGGTGAGCGAATTTCGATGGCTCTTCTTGCAATGGCGATTACAAATTTAGGGCATGAAGCCCGCTCCTTTACAGGTAGCCAAGCTGGCGTGATTACAACATCTGCACATGGTCGCGCTCGCATTATCGATGTGACACCAGGGCGTATTCAAGAAGCGTTGGCAGAAGGTGCAATTGCAATCGTTGCTGGCTTTCAAGGAATTTCACAAGATACAAAAGATGTAACAACTCTTGGTCGCGGTGGTAGTGACACAACTGCTGTTGCATTGGCTGCAGCTTTAGAGGCCGATGTCTGTGAAATCTATACCGATGTTGACGGCATCTTTAGCGCTGATCCACGTGTTGTGCCAAATGCACGTAAGTTAAAGACTGTTACTTATGAAGAAATGCTGGAACTTGCAGCGAGTGGTGCAAAGGTTCTGCACTTGCGTTGCGTTGAATACGCACGCCGTTACGACCTACCTATTCACGTACGTTCATCTTTTACAACTAATGAAGGAACATGGGTGGTCAAAGATCACCCACAAGGAGGAGAAATGGAACAAGCAATCATCTCAGGCATCGCCCACGATAAGAGCGAAGCAAAGATCACGATTGTTGGCGTACCGGACCGAACTGGTGTCGCTGCACGTATCTTCCAGTCAATTGCAGATGCTGACATCAACATCGATATGATTGTTCAAAACGTCTCTGCCGCAGCCACAGGACTTACTGATATTTCATTCACTTTGCCAAAAGATGAAGGCGCTGACGCAACAGCTATTTTGCAAAAGCTCCAAGGCGAAGTTGGTTATGCCTCCATTCAATACGATGATCAAATCGGTAAATTGTCACTTATTGGCGCTGGAATGCGCTCACACCCAGGTATTACTGCAACCTTCTTCGGCGCAATGTCAGAGGCTGGAATAAATATTGAAATGATTTCAACATCAGAGATTCGTATTTCCATTATCTGCCGTGAGGCAGATGTAGAGCGTGGTGCTAAAGCTGCTCACGCAGCCTTTGGTTTAGATGCCGATAGCAATGAAGCGGTCGTATATGGAGGAACTGGACGATGAGCAAGAAGCCTTCTCTAGCAGTTGTTGGCGCAACTGGCGCCGTTGGAACAGTCATGCTCAGCATCTTGTCTGAGCGAAAAGATGTATGGGGCGAGATTAGATTAATTGCATCTGCACGCAGTGCTGGTAAGAAGTTGATGTGTCGCGGTGAAGAGTTAACTGTTGTTGCCCTAACTCCTGAATCATTCGATGGCATTGACGTTGCAATGTTTGATGTTCCAGATGAGATTTCTGCAGAGTGGGCACCAATTGCTGCATCACGTGGCGCAGTTGTTGTTGATAACTCGGGAGCTTTTCGTATGGATGCCGATGTTCCACTTGTAGTTCCTGAAGTAAATCCACAGGAAGTGAAGAACCGTCCCAAAGGAATTATCTCTAATCCCAACTGCACAACACTTTCAATGATTGTTGCAATGGGAGCACTCCATAAAGAGTATGAACTAAAAGAATTAGTTGTATCTTCTTATCAAGCAGCATCTGGTGCCGGTCAATCAGGCATAGATGCTCTGCGCGAACAGATTAAACAAGTTGCAGGGACAAATGCGGGCGATGTTGCAGGGGATCTACGTAAAGTTATAACTGATAACGGTCCATTCCCAGCACCGCTTGCACTTAACGTGGTGCCATGGGCTGGATCGTTAAAGGCTGATGGGTATTCATCTGAAGAGTTAAAGGTGCGCAATGAATCTCGCAAGATTCTTGGCCTTGCAAACCTAAAGGTTTCAGCCACATGTGTACGTGTTCCGGTACTAACAACCCACTCTTTAACTGTGCACGCTGTATTTACTAAAGAGCCAACACGGAAAGCGGCACAAGATATTTTGGCTAATGCTGCGGGAGTGAAGTTGGTTGATGATCCAGAGAATTATCAATTCCCAACACCAGCAGATGTTGTTGGAACAGATCCAACATGGGTTGGTAGAGTCCGAAAGAGCATTGATGATCCAATGGCATTAGATCTATTTGTGTGTGGCGACAACCTACGCAAGGGTGCAGCCTTAAACACTGCGCAGATCGCTGAATTACTAGCAGTAGAGTTCACTTCATGAGCATTAAAGAGCAGCTAAAAAAAGATCTGACTGAAGCTATTCGTGGGCGTGATGAGATCACGTCAGGCACTATCCGTATGGTTTTAACAGCAATCACTAATGAAGAGGTCGCTGGCAAAGAAGCACGCGTTCTTAGTGATGAAGAAGTAATCACTGTCCTATCTCGCGAAGCTAAGAAGCGCCGTGAAGCTTCTGAAGCATTTGAAAATGCAGGCCGTGCTGATAAATCAGCGCTAGAAAAGAGTGAGGGCGAAGTTATTGCAAAGTATCTTCCAGCCCAACTCAGTGAAGCAGATATTGCAGCAATCATCGCTGAGGCAATTGCATCAACTGGTGCACAAGGCCCTGGCGATATGGGCAAAGTAATGGGAGCAGTAAAGCCAAAGATCGCAGGAAAGGCCGATGGCGGCCTTGTTTCTGCCCTAGTGAAAGCAGCGTTAAACAAATGACCAAGTATGAATATGCAACAGTGCCGCTACTTTCTCATGCAACTAAGCAGATTCTTGATACATGGGGTTCTGATGGTTGGGAACTCGTGCAAGTTGTTCCAGCACCTGGAACTGGCGAGCAGTTAGTTGCTTACATGAAAAGAGTGATTGCATGAATCCAGTTGATGTCCGTGCAAAGTTAAAAGAGCTCGGTCTAGAACTACCAGTTGCTGCAAAGCCAGTTGCTGTATATGTTCCAGCTATTCGTACAGGAAATATTGTTTTCACTGCCGGACAACTTCCTCTTGTAAACGGTGAAATGGCCGGAGTGGGAAAAGTTGATGGCGAAATTACACCAGAGCGCGCTAAAGAGTTAGCTCAGGTTTGTGCACTAAACGCTTTAGCTGCAGTTGAAACTGTTGCAGATGTAAACAAGATTACAAAGATTGTTCGTGTAGTTGGTTATGTCAACGGAGTTCCTGGCTATATAAATGCACCAGTTGTTGTTAATGGAGCAAGTGAGCTGTTCTTGGCAATCTGGGGCGATGGTGCAAAGCACGCACGTAGCGCAGTTGGAATCGCGGAATTACCGTTGAATTCACCTGTTGAAATTGAACTAACAGTAGAAATTACAGACTAACTATTTACCGCGCTTAGTCAGGCGATCTAAATCTGTAATCAAAACTGCACGTCCATCAAGCTTTAACCAGTTACGTCCTGCAAAATCTGCAAGGGCTTTATTTACTGTTTCGCGAGATGCGCCAACAAGTTGAGCAAGCTCTTCCTGTGTTAAATCATGGTGAACGTATAAACCTTCATCAGTTTTCTTACCAAAGCGCTCACCCAGATCAATTAGCGCTTTCGCAACACGTCCTGGAACGTCCGAGAAAACAAGATCGCCCACTGCTTCATTTGTGCGGCGAAGACGTTGCGCTAAACGTGCGAGTAAGTGAAGTGCTACATCTGGATTTTCACGAAGCCATGGAAGAAGTTTTGCTTGTCCAAGACTTAAAAGTTTTGCATCAGTGACTGCAGTTGCAGTTGATGTGCGTGGGCCTGGATCAAAAAGGCTGAGTTCGCCGAACATTTCCCCAGGTCCAAGAATTGAAAGAAGATTTTCACGTCCATCACCACTAGAAGTGCCCAGCTTGAGCTTTCCTTCAACGATTACATATAGGTGATCGCCATCTGCGCCTTCAGAGAATAAAACGCTTCCCTTGGAAATCTTTACTAAATCCATCTGTGCGCGAAGAGAAGCCGAAGCGGCTTCATCAAGGGCGGTAAAGAGCGGGGCTCTGTTTACGGCATCTAAATCTATGGGCACGGGTAGTACTTTAGCCTCATGCCCGCAGATAGTGAAACCCGGAAAGAGGCTCGGGCTGTGTATCGAATTCTAAGCAAGACCTACCCAGAGATCCGCTGTGAACTAGATTTTAAGAGTCCGTTGGAGTTAATTGTTGCTACCGTTTTGAGCGCACAGTGCACAGATAAGAGAGTGAACACAGTTACTCCGGCTCTGTTTAAGAAGTATAAAACTGCAAAAGCTTATGCAGGAGCAGATATTCATCAGCTTGAAGAATTGGTGTATCAAACTGGTTTTTATCGTGCAAAGGCCAGGCATATAAAGGGAATAGGAATCAAACTACTCACCGAATTTGATGGCGACGTTCCCAGCACACTTGAAGAGTTAATTACATTGCCAGGTGTTGGTCGCAAGACTGCAAATGTGGTGTTAGGTCATGCTTTTGATATTCCAGGAATAACTGTTGACACACATTTTGGTCGACTATCTCGCCGCTTTGGTTGGACTAAAGAAATGGATCCAGTAAAAGTTGAAAGAATTGTTGGTGAGCTCATTCCGCAAAAAGAGTGGACTAATTTGTCTCAGAGAATGATTTGGCATGGCCGTCGTATTTGTCATTCTCGCAAACCTGCTTGTGGTGCATGCCCAGTTGCAAAAATATGCCCTAGCGTTGGTATTGGCGAAATGGATAAAGAAAAGGCAAAGTTGTTAGTAAAGACAGATAAGGATTTTCGATGAAGCGATTAGCGATAGTAGTTGCACTATTAATGCTGGCAGGATGTTCATCATCGACAGAAAAGATTGCTGGGCAAGTAGTTTCTTGTGAAAGTATTACAAGTAGTACTACGGCAAAATCAATCGTGTTGGGTTGCCTAGATGGTAGCGATGGTGCATCAATTAATGGGATTAAGGGCCCAGCCATTATTAATGTTTGGGGATCATGGTGCGGTCCGTGCAAAGAGGAGATGCCAATCCTGCGCTCTTTCTATGAAAAGGCTCAAGGCAAGTTAGCCCTTGTTGGTGTGGATGTCGAAGAAGCATCTATTAAAGATGGGCGAAAGTTTGTTGAAAACCATGGGATTACCTGGCCTAATCTTTATGATGCAGATGGAAAGTCACGGGCATACTTTGGAATGGGAGTTCCAGTGACTTGGTTTATTGCCGCCGATGGAAGCGTGGCCTATAAACACATTGGTGTACTAAAGAGTGAAATAGAATTAATTTCTATGACATCAAAGTATTTAGGCGTAAAGCTTTAATCCTCAGATTTTGCACTCTGCAGGCCCTCAGAAATCAACTTCATGACATTTGGATCAGCCAATGTTGTGGCATCTCCAACTGCTCGATCCTCAGCCACATCTTTAAGAAGTCTTCGCATGATTTTGCCACTTCGAGTCTTTGGAAGTTCATTCACAATCAAGATCTGACGAGGCTTAGCGATGGCACCGATTTGTTTAGCAACATGATCACGTAGGGCTTTATTGAGTTCATCGCCATTGGCGTGCTCAATGCCTCCACGCAAAATCACAAAAGCAACAATTGCCTGCCCTGTCATTGCATCTGCAGCACCAACTACGGCTGCTTCTGCAACGGATTCATGCGAAACTAAGGCAGATTCCACTTCAGTAGTTGAAATACGGTGACCAGAAACATTCATAACATCATCGACGCGACCTAGTAACCAGATAGCACCTTCATCATCTAGCTTTGCACCATCACCTGCAAAGTAAATGCCATCAAAGCGTGACCAGTATGTTTCTTTATATCGTTCATCCTCACCCCAAATACCTCGCAGCATGGATGGCCAAGGTTGATCAAGAATTAAATAACCACCGCGTCCGTTACCTACTGCAACAGCATTGTCATCAACAACTTTGGCGCTAATTCCTGGAACTGCATTCATTGCAGAGCCTGGCTTAGTTGCTGTAACTCCGGGCAGTGGTGAAATCATGATTGCACCAGTTTCAGTTTGCCACCATGTGTCAACAATTGGGCAACGGTTTCCACCAATTACTTCGCGATACCACATCCATGCTTCAGGGTTAATTGGTTCACCAACTGAACCTAATAAGCGAAGTGATGTTAGATCATGTGCTTGAGGAAATTCATCGCCCCATTTCATCCATGTGCGAATAAGAGTTGGTGCTGTGTACAAAATAGTGACGCCATATTTTGCGATCAATTCAAAAATACGTCCCTTGTGCGGCGTATCTGGGGTTCCTTCATACATCACCTGTGTTGCACCATTAATAAGTGGGCCATAAACAATGTATGAATGACCGGTAATCCAACCAACATCTGCGGTGCACCAATAAACATCGGTCTCAGGTTTAATATCAAAGACCATTTTGTGCGTGTAGGCGACTTGCGTTAAGTAGCCGCCGGTAGTGTGGAAAATACCCTTTGGCTTAGCTGTGGTGCCCGATGTATACAAAATGAAGAGCGGGTGCTCAGAATCAAAGCTTTCTGCCACGTGTTCACTCGATTGGCGGGCAACAATCTCATGCCACCAGATATCGCGATTAGTCCAAGCGGTTTCTTGCTTGGTGCGCTGAACTACTAAGACCTTTTCAACATTGTGCTGACCCTTAAGTGCTTCATCCACCGCAGGCTTTAATGCAAAAGCTGCACCTTTTCTAAATCCACCATCTGCTGTAATAACTAATTTTGCATCAGCATCTTGAATACGAGATAACAAAGCTTCAGCTGAGAATCCACCAAAGACAACTGAGTGCGGTGCACCAATTCGCGCACATGCCAACATCGCAACTGCTGCTTCAGGAATCATTGGCATATAAATAGCCACGCGATCTCCAGCTTTAATTCCAAGTTCAATGAGTGCGTTGGCAGCTTTCTTAACTTCAGTAAGTAACTCGGCGTAAGTAATAGTTCTAACGTCGCCAGGTTCGCCTTCAAAATGAAAAGCAACGCGGCTTCCGCGTCCTTGGCTCACATGTCGATCAAGTGCGTTAACAGAGGCATTTAACTTGCCACCGATAAACCATTTGGCATAGGGAGATTGCCAATCCAAAGTTTTACTCCACGGTGAATCCCATTGCAAAGATTTAGCTTGTTCATCCCAAAAAGCCAGAGGATCTTTATCTGCGCGCGCATATTCATCAGGCTGTGCATTAGCAGCGGCAGCAAACTGCGCAGTTGGAGGAAAGTGGCGATCCTCGCTCAATAAGTTTTCTAAGGACTCATGGTCTTGGCTCATAACAAGTCAGATTACCCGCCATAGCCAGTTATCAACAGAGTTTTTACTGGGGTAGTTCTCACATATGCACGGCGCCCAGAATGCCAAACGCGAAAGGAGGTCACACACATGGGAATTACGTCAGTCTTTTTGCTGATATTTAAGTTCTTCGGCAATGCCACATTGGTCGCAGCCCTATTCCGTTTTGCGGGCTCGGTATTTAAGACCTATATGTAGTCGGGTCTATGAATTAAGCCCCTGGTCCACCCGAACCAGGGGCTTTTTCGCGCCTTTTTTGTGGGATTAGCGCCAAAGTGAGAGGATTGGCCGTAAGCCTCTAGACGGTTCAAAGTTGCACTCGCTTTTAGGGATTACACCAAGTAACTAGGAGTCATCGTGCCAATTGCAACCCCAGAAATTTATGCAGATATGTTGGATCGCGCCAAGAAAGGCGCTTTTGCTTACCCAGCAATTAACGTTTCATCATCACAAACACTCATCGCTGCTATTCGTGGTTTCGCCGAAGCAGAGTCAGATGGAATTATTCAATTTTCTTGGGGTGGGGCTGAATACGCTTCAGGCTCAACAGTTAAGAACATGGTTGACGGCGCAGTTGGCCTAGCTGAGTACGCACACGTTGTTGCAAAGAACTACAAAGTAAATATTGGAATTCACACAGATCACTGCCCAGCAGAAAAGTTAGATGGCTTCATGCGTCCGCTTTTAGCATTTGGTGCAGATCGAATCAAGTCAGGTAAGGCTCCACTATTTAACTCACACATGTGGGATGGCTCTGCAGTTGATATGAAAGAAAATATGCGCATCGCAAAGGAAATGTTGACGATGTCTGTTGCAGCAAAGACAATCCTTGAAATTGAAATCGGTGTTGTTGGTGGAGAAGAAGATGGTATTGAAGCAAAGCATGATGCCAAGCTCTACTCAACTCCAGAAGATGCTCTTCTAACCGTTGAAACTCTTGGGACAGATGCCAATGCGCGCTACTTAGTAGCTGCAACATTTGGAAACGTTCACGGCGTTTATAAGCCAGGAAACGTTGTTCTGCAACCAAAGATCTTGGCAACACTCCAAGAAGCTGTTTCAAAGAAGTTAGGTCTTACCGCTGGAAGTAAGCCAATGGACTTGGTATTCCACGGTGGTTCCGGCTCACTTCTTTCAGAGATTCGCGAATCCCTTGATTACGGTGTTATTAAGATGAATGTTGATACAGATACTCAATACGCCTTTACACGTCCAGTTGTTGATCACATGCTTAAGAACTACGACGGTGTGTTAAAGATTGACGGCGAAGTTGGTAACAAGAAGGCTTATGACCCACGTGCGTGGGGTAAGGCTGCTGAAGCTGGCATGGCTGCTCGAGTTATACATGCTTGTGAAGATTTACGTTCAACCGGCACTTCATCACTTAAGTAATAACCTACGTAATCGGAGAGGCTTTACCAATGCCTGCACTTGTTTTGCTTGGAGCTCAATGGGGCGACGAAGGCAAGGGTAAAGCTACCGATTTACTGGGAGATCGCGTTGATTATGTTGTTCGCTATCAAGGTGGAAACAACGCAGGTCACACAGTTGTTATTGGTGATCAAAAGTACGCACTTCACTTATTACCTTCAGGAATTCTTTCACCTAACGTAATTCCAGTAATTGGTAACGGTGTAGTTATTGATCCAGGTGTATTACTTCAAGAAATTGCTGGATTGACTGAACGTGGTATTGACTGCAGCAAATTATTAATTTCAACTAACGCGCACCTGATCACTCCATATCACCGCACAATCGACAAGGTATCTGAGCGCTTCTTAGGTAAATCAAAGATTGGTACAACTGGTCGCGGAATTGGACCGGCTTATGCCGACAAGATCAACCGTATTGGTATTCGCGTTCAAGACCTCTTTGATCCATCCATCTTGCGCCAAAAGATTGAAAGCGCGCTGCGCGATAAGAACCAGGTTCTTATTAAAGTTTTCAACCGTAAAAATATTGAAGTTGAAGAAGTTCTTGAGGAATATTTGGCCTATGCCGAGATTCTTCGCCCATATGTTGCCGACACTGTTTTGATCCTCAATGAGGCGCTTAAGGCTGGAAAGCGCGTGCTTTTAGAGGGCTCACAGGGCACTTTGCTCGATGTTGACCACGGCACATATCCATTCGTGACTTCAAGTAATCCAACTGCTGGAGGTGCATGTACTGGCTCTGGAATCGGACCAACAAAGATTGATCGAGTAATTGGAATCATTAAGGCCTACACAACTCGCGTTGGTAGCGGACCTTTTCCAACGGAGCTCTTTGATGAAGATGGTGAAGCACTACGTCGCATCGGTGGTGAGATTGGTGTTACTACTGGCCGTGCACGTCGTTGCGGCTGGTTTGATGCACCAATTGCTCGTTATGCAGTTCGCGTTAATGGTTTAACAGATTTCTTCTTAACTAAGTTAGATGTTTTAACTGGTTGGGAAAAGATTCCAGTGTGTGTTGCTTATGAAATCGATGGAAAGCGTGTGGAAGAACTTCCAGCATCGCAATCTGATTTTCACCATGCAAAGCCAATTTATGAATACATGCCAGGTTGGAGCGAAGACATTACTGGAGCACGCAAACTCAGCGATCTGCCACAAGCTGCACAGAACTACATCGCCTTCTTAGAGAAAATCTCTGGAGCACCGATGAGTGCAATCGGAGTAGGTCCCGGGCGCGATGAAACAATTGTCGTAAAGGATTTCATCTAAAAAATGAAAATCCTCCTAGTCGGAAGTGGCGGTCGCGAACACGCCTTAGGACTAGGACTACACGCAGATCCAGAGTGCGCAGAACTACATGTTGCACCAGGTAATCCAGGAATTGCGCAGTTTGCAACATGTCATCCACTAGCAATTACAGATAACCAAGCAATTCTTGATCTGGCACAAAAACTCGATGTTGATTTAGTGGTTGTTGGCCCAGAAGTTCCATTAGTAAACGGTGTTGCAGATCTTTTAAGGGCCGCTGGAATATCAACCTTTGGCCCATCAAAGGCCGCTGCCCAATTAGAAGGCTCCAAAAACTTTGCTAAAGAAGTGATGGCAGATGCAGGTGTTCCAACTGCGCATAGTTTTACTTGCACAACTCAAGCAGAAATTGAGAAAGCACTCGATGCTCTTGGTGCGCCATATGTAGTTAAAGATGATGGTTTAGCTGCAGGTAAAGGCGTTGTTGTTACAAGAGATCGCCAAGAAGCGCTAGATCACGCATTATCTTGCAAACGAGTTGTCATCGAAGAGTTTCTTGATGGCCCAGAAGTTTCACTCTTTGGAATCAGTGATGGTAAAACAATTATTGCCTTGCAGCCTGCACAAGATTTTAAACGGGCACTAAATGGTGATCAGGGACCAAATACTGGGGGAATGGGTGCTTATTCGCCATTGCCTTGGGCACCCTCAGACATTATTGAAGATACTCACAAAAAAGTTTTAGCCCCGATGATTGCTGAAATGGCAGCACGTGGTACACCATTTGTTGGTTTGCTCTATGCAGGTCTTGCATTAACTGATCATGGAACTCGGGTAATTGAATTTAATGCACGCTTTGGAGATCCAGAAACTCAAGTATTAATTCCACTTTTGAAAACACCATTAGCGCAACTTCTCTATAAAGCGGCAACTAGAAATCTAGAAGGTGTTACTTTGCAGTGGAGTGATGAATCTGCGGTGAGTGTTGTATTAGCTAGTGATGGTTATCCAACAGCACCACAATTAGGTGGCGTAATTGGGGAGTTCCCAACGATTGAAAAAGTTTCAATCTTTCATGCAGGCACGACTCAAAATGAAAAAGGCTTAGTTTCATCAGGTGGTCGAGTACTAACTGTCACCGGAACCGGAAGCGATTTAACTGAAGCTCGTGATCGTGCTTACCGGGCAATTAGCCACATCTCACTTGATGGGTCCTTCTATCGCACCGATATCGCGCTCAATGCGTCGGTGGCTGAGAAGGGCAATTAAATGAAGGATAATTCGGGCGTGAGCCTTCTCGCCAACCGCTATGCATCAGCTGCGATGCGTGAAATCTTCGCACCTGAAGCAAAAATCATCGCTGAAAGAAAGCTCTGGATTGCAGTAATGCGCACTCAATCAACTTTGGGCCATGCAATCTCCAAGGATGTAATTACAGATTACGAGAAAGTAATTACACAGGTGGATCTTGCATCCATTGATGCACGTGAAAAGAAGACGCGTCACGATGTTAAGGCTCGCATTGAAGAATTCAACGCCTTAGCTGGCCATGAAGCAATCCATGCAGGAATGACAAGCCGCGATTTAACTGAAAATATTGAAGCGCTACAGATCCGTAATGGTCTTGATGTTGTCCATGACAAAGTTGTCACTGTTCTTGCACGACTTGCAGAGCGCGCAACACAATATGCAGACCAACCAGTTGCAGGGCGATCACATAATGTTCCAGCCCAAATCACAACACTCGGCAAAAGATTTGCATCAGCTGCAGAAGAATTACTCTTTGCTTATGAGCGTTTAACTGCGTTGCAAGATCGTTATCCAATGCGTGGCATAAAGGGGCCGGTTGGAACTGCGCAAGATTCAATTGACTTACTTGGTTCAATCGATGCTCATACAAAATTAGAAAATACAATTGCAAAAGAACTTGGCTTTAATCGTGTTCTAGATTCAACGGGACAAATTTATCCTCGATCTTTTGATTATGATGTTGTGACAACTTTGGTTCAACTAGCTTCATCACCTTCATCTCTTGCCACATCAATTCGCTTGATGGCAGGTACTGAACTTGTGACTGAAGGATTTAAAGCTGGCCAAGTTGGCAGCAGCGCAATGCCACACAAGATGAACACACGCTCGTGTGAGCGAGTTAACGGTTTAGCAGTTGTGCTTCGTGGCTATGCATCAATGGTCAGTGAATTAGCTGGCGATCAATGGAATGAAGGCGATGTCTCTTGCTCTGTGGTTCGCCGAGTGGCTATGCCTGATGCTTTCTATGCAATAGATGGTTTGCTAGAAACAATACTGACGGTTCTAGGTGAGTTTGGCGCATTTCCTGCCGTAATTGCCGCTGAATTAGAGCGTTATTTACCCTTCTTGGCTACAACAAAGATTTTGATGGCAGCTGTTAAGGCCGGCGTTGGGCGCGAAGTTGCTCATGAAGTTATTAAGGAACATGCAGTAAAGGCTGCGCTAGAAATGCGCGAAGGAAAGAAGAACTCACTTCTAGATGATTTAGCTACAGATGATCGCTTACCCCTTGATCGTACGGCATTGGATGTATTAATAAGCACCCCACTTGAATTTACTGGCGAAGCTCGCCAACAAGTTGCTCGAGTTGTTAATCGCATTGGCGCGATTACATCCGCGCACCCTGCCGCAGCGCAGTACAAGCCCGGCTCTATTAGGTGAGCGGCTTTGGCCCAGCTGGTCCACCGCCAGCGCCTTCAATACCTGGGTGGACACACCTGCGCACCGGAAAAGTTCGTGACTTATATAAAAATGATTTAGGAAATATTTTACTTGTTGCATCAGATCGCATCTCCGCATATGACTGGGTAATGCCAACCGAGATTCCGGGTAAGGGCGCAGTACTAACGCAGCTATCTTTATTTTGGTTTGATTTACTAGAAGACATAATTCCTAACCATATTGTTTCAACCGATGTTCCAGAAATTATGGAAGATCGCGCAATTATTGTGCAACCTCTTGAAATGTTTGCAATCGAGTGTGTTGCACGTGGGTATTTAACTGGCAGCGGTTGGAGTGAATACAAAGAAAATAGTGCAGTGTGTGGAAATACTCTTCCCGCAGGATTACTAGATGGATCAGAGCTTCCTAATAGCGTTTTCACACCAGCGACAAAGGCTGATATTGGTGATCACGATATAAACATTGATTTTGATACTGCATCAAAGATTGTTGGTGCCAAGGATGCAGCCGAGTTGCGCGAGTTAACCTTAAAGCTCTATGAGACTGCTGCAGATTTTGCTAAGAGCCGCGGAATCATTTTGGCTGATACTAAATTTGAATTCGGGCGCAATGCAGCCGGGGCAATTATCTTGGGCGATGAGGCTCTGACCCCTGATTCTTCAAGGTTTTGGGATCAATCCACATGGGTTCCAGGTGGCACACAGCCCTCATTTGATAAGCAGTTTTTACGTGACTACCTCGTAGCCAGCGGATGGGATAGAAATAGCCCACCACCAGAGCTGCCAGCAGAGATCGTAGAAAAAACGGCGCAGCGCTATGAAGAAGCTTTTTATCGTTTAACTGGCAGCAAGTTCTAACTAAGGGAGAATATGACGATGGCAAAGATCGTGGTTGATGTGATGTTGAAGCCAGAGATTCTTGACCCACAAGGTAACGCAGTTGCATCTGCTCTACCTCGTCTTGGATTCTCCTTTGCGAAGTCAGTGCGCCAAGGAAAGCGATTTGAAATTGAAGTCGAGGGTGAACCAACAGCTGCGCAGTTAGCCGAAGTTAAAAAAGCTGCGCAAGTTTTATTATCAAATCCAGTGATTGAAAACTTTGTTGTGAGAGTAGAGAAGTAATGCGCGTTGGTGTCATAACTTTTCCAGGCACGCTCGATGATCGAGATGCTGCTCGAGCTGTTGTAGCCGGTGGATCAGAGACTGTATCGCTATGGCATGCCGATGCAGATTTAAAAGGCGTGGATGCAGTTATTTTGCCTGGTGGATTTTCATATGGTGACTATCTGCGCTGCGGTGCTATTTCTCGCTTTGCTCCAGTAATGAGTTTAGTAATTGAGGCTGCAGGTAAAGGAATGCCAGTTCTAGGTATTTGTAATGGTTTTCAAGTTCTTTGTGAATCACACTTGCTTCCTGGTGCACTCACTCGTAACTCAGATCTTCACTTTCTGTGTAGAGACCAAGAGATTGAAATAGTTAATAACACAACACCGTGGACTACCTCCTATAAACCAGGAGAAAAGATTGTTATCCCACTTAAAAACGGTGAAGGATCTTTTCAATGCGATGACACAACCCTTGCCGAATTAGAAGGTGAGGGTCGAGTTATTGCTAGGTATGTGGGCCAAAACCCTAACGGGTCAAGGAATTTGATCGCAGGAATTACTAATGCACGCGGCAATGTTGTGGGGCTTATGCCTCACCCAGAGCATGCAATTGATGAGTTAACTGGCCCATCTGCCCAAGGTCTTGGCTTCTTTACTTCAATTCTTAATGCGATGGTGAAGTAAATGGCCTTAGATACTATTCTCATTGCAGAATCAACTCCAGATACAGTCCAACCATTTGCTGAGCTTGGATTAAAGGCAGATGAGTATGCACGTATTAAAGAAATCTTAGGTCGTCGTCCTACATCATCAGAGTTAGCGATGTATTCAGTGATGTGGTCTGAGCACTGCTCTTATAAATCTTCCAAAGTACATTTAAAACAATTTGGAGAAAAAGCACCAAAGTCTGATGCGTTGTTAGTTGGAATTGGGGAAAATGCTGGAGTGGTAGATGTTGGTCAAGGTTATGCAGTTACTTTTAAAATTGAATCACATAACCATCCTTCTTTCATTGAGCCGTATCAAGGCGCAGCAACTGGTATTGGCGGAATTGTGAGAGATATTTTGACGATGGGTGCACGACCAATTGCAGTTATGGATCCATTACGATTTGGTCCAGCAGATGCACCAGACACACGACGCGTCTTGCCAGGCATCGTTGCGGGCGTGGGCGGATATGGGAACTGTTTAGGTCTACCAAATATTGGTGGGGAAGTTGTCTTTGATGAAACATATATTGGTAATCCATTAGTTAATGCACTTTGTGTTGGAGTAATGAAGCACAGTGATATTAAGTTAGCTAAAGCTGCAGGTGCTGGAAACCTTGTGGTTCTCTATGGTGCCAAGACTGGTGGGGATGGAATTGGGGGCGTGTCAGTTTTAGCTTCTGAAACTTTTGGTGCTGGTGGTTCTACTAAGCGTCCGAGTGTTCAAGTGGGTGATCCTTTTGTTGAAAAGGTTCTCATTGAGTGTTCTTTGGAAATCTTTGCTGAAGATCTAGTTATTGGTATCCAAGATCTTGGCGGAGCAGGCTTATCGTGTGCAACAAGTGAGCTGGCATCAGGGGGCAGCGGGGGTATGAAAGTAGCCCTGGATAAGGTTCCTTTGCGCGATCCATCACTTTCTCCTGAAGAGATTTTGATGTCAGAGTCGCAAGAGCGCATGTGTGCAATTGTTGAACCAAGCAAGATTGAACGATTCCTAGAGATTTGTAAGAAGTGGGATGTAACAGTCACGGTTATCGGCGAAGTAACTGATGGCAACAGGTTAGAAATTACGTGGAATGGTGAAGTAATCGTTAATGTTCCGCCTCGTACGGTCGCCCATGAAGGCCCTGTCTATAACCGCCCTCTTGCACAACCTGCATACATCGATCAAGTAAATTCACAAAAAGTAAATGTTCCTATGCCAAGTGGCGCTTCTGAAATTAAAGCTGCAGTTCTCAAACTTGCAGGGGCTCCAAACTTGGCAGATAAATCGTGGGTTACTACCCAATACGATAAATATGTTCAGGGAAACACCATTCAAGCCCAACCAGATGATTCAGGGATGGTTCGACTTGATGAGACAACACATTTAGGTGTTGCAATCTCAACTGATGCAAATGCCAACTGGTCATATTTAAATCCTTATCAGGGTGCAAAGTTAGCGCTAGCTGAAGCCGCACGAAATATCGCAACTGCTGGTGCTAGACCACTTGCTGTAACTAACTGTCTAAACTTTGGTTCTCCTGAAGACCCAGGTGTGATGTGGCAGTTTGCAGAATCTGTGCGCGGCTTAGCTGATGGTTGTTTAGAGATGGGTTTGCCTGTCACAGGTGGCAACGTTTCTTTCTATAACCAAACCGGCTCAGTTGCTATCTTGCCAACACCAGTTATTGGTGTTTTGGGAGTAATTCAAGATGTTCGCAAGCGAACACCGATGAGTTATAAAACGGGTGGGCTGGAACTGCTTTTACTGGGAGAAACAAAAGAAGATCTAGCGGGAAGTGAATGGGCTTTCTTGCATGGCCAGCGCGTTGGGCAATCTCCAGATGCTGATTTAGCCCGTGAAATGCGACTTATTGAGCTACTTCTAGAGGGTAACGCCTTCTTTACTGCTGCCCATGATTTGAGCCAAGGTGGACTATCGGCCGGATTAACTGAAATGGTTTTGCGCCACAACGTTGGTGCAACTATCTCACTTTCTCATCCAGCCGTTGATCTCTTGAGTGAAACTCCAGGACGCGTAATCGTTGCAATAGATGCAAGTAAAGTTTCACAGCTTCAAGCACTTGCCACTAAATACTCCATTGCTATTTCAAAGCTTGGAACTACCGGTGGAGATTCACTAACAATCAACGATTGCTTAATATCTCTTGATGAACTGCGCACAGTTCACACTTCTACATTCCCACGGTTGTTTGGATAATAAATATGCGCGATCGAGAGGTCCTAGAAGAAGTTAAGAGCACACTTGCGCTGTTGACTGCCAAGGCCCCTGGTCGTGCAATTGAAGTTCGTGTTCCGCCGTATGCCGCAGTTCAATGTGGTGATGGCCCAACTCATACCCGTGGAACTCCAGCAAATGTTATTGAGATGAGCGCCCCAACATGGTTGGCGTTAGCTAAAGGTGAAATCATTTGGGCCGATGCGCTAAATAATGGCGACATCATCGCTTCAGGGGTTCGAGCAGATCTTTCAGAGTATTTACCACTTAGGATTCAATCATGAGACGCCCAGATGGATTACTCAACCACAATGTCTTGGGCGAAGATAAAGGCCCACAGGATGCATGTGGTGTCTTTGGTGTGTGGGCACCCGGAGAAGAAGTAGCAAAATTAACTTTCTATGGTCTTTATGCCCTGCAACACCGCGGCACTGAATCTGCCGGAATTGCAACAAGTGATGGAAGCCGAATTCTTGTCTATAAAGATATGGGATTAGTTTCACAAGTCTTTACTGAAAGTGATCTAGCTACTCTTCCTGGAGATTTAGCAATTGGTCATTGCCGATACAGCACTACAGGATCCAGCACTTGGGTTAATGCCCAGCCAACTCTGCGCCCAACTAAGTACGGCACACTGGCTTTAGCCCACAATGGAAACCTCACTAATACTGGTGATTTAGCTGAATTAGTACAAAAGCTTGAGCCAAGCAATGGCCGTGAGCGCGGAGCCACAACAGATACTGAAATTATGACTGCGCTAATCTCACTACAAAATGAGAAAAATGTTGAAGCAAGTGCAATGTCAGTACTCCCACAACTTGAAGGCGCTTTTTCTCTTGTTTTTATGGATGAGCACACCTTGTATGCCGCCCGTGATCGCCACGGTGTTCGCCCATTGGTACTAGGTAAGTTAGAAAATGGTTGGGTAGTCGCATCCGAATCGGCAGCCTTAGACATTGTTGGCGCAGCATTTGTTCGAGAGATTGAACCAGGAGAGTTTGTTGCAATCGATGCCAACGGTGTTCGTTCAGAGCGCTGGGCAGTAGCTGAACCCAAGGGTTGTTTATTTGAATATGTCTATCTTGCCCGACCTGACACAACAATTGCGGGTCAAGGAATTCATGCAACTCGCGTTCGCATTGGTGAGCGTTTGGCAAAAGAGGCACCAGCCGAAGCAGACCTAGTAATTCCAGTTCCTGAATCAGGAACACCTGCCGCAATTGGTTATGCAAAAGGTTCAGGAATTCCTTTTGGAATTGGCTTAGTTAAGAACTCATACGTTGGTCGCACATTTATCCAGCCTTCACAAACAATTCGCCAACTCGGTATTCGCTTAAAACTCAACCCACTTCGAGAAATCATTGAAGGCAAGCGCATTGTCGTTGTCGATGACTCCATTGTTCGCGGAAATACACAGCGAGCGATTGTTCGCATGTTGCGCGAAGCAGGAGCCCGTGAGATTCACGTGCGAATCTCGTCGCCACCGGTTAAGTGGCCGTGTTTCTATGGAATCGATTTTGCAACCAGAGCAGAACTTGTTGCCAGTGGGTTAGAAGTAGAAGAGATCAGGCGATCTATTGGCGCAGATTCTCTGGGTTATGTCTCACTTGAGGGTCTAATTGAATCCACGCAGGTGGAGGAAAATAAGCTATGCGGGGCATGCTTTACAGGCCAATATCCCATCCGAATCCCTGCCGATATGTCTGAAGGCAAGATGCGCCTTGAAATCACAGAAGTACATGGTCATTAAATGAGTACATACAAAGATGCTGGTGTTGATATCGATGCAGGAGATCGTGCCGTTGAATTGATGAAGGCATCGATAGCCAAAGCTTCTCGCCCAGAAGTAATGGGTGGTATCGGCGGCTTTGCGGGTTTATTTGATGCAAGTGCGCTAAAGAGTATGAAAAAGCCTTTGCTTGCAACATCAACTGATGGTGTGGGAACAAAGACTGAAATAGCCCGTGCGATGGGGAAGTACGACACTATTGGAGAAGATCTTGTCGCAATGGTTGTTGATGATTTAGTTGTTTGTGGAGCAGAGCCTCTATTTATGACCGACTACATTGCAGTCGGAAAAGTTATTCCAGAGCGAATTGCAGAGATAGTTTCAGGAATTGCACGTGGTTGTGAAAAAGCGGGCACAGCTTTAATCGGAGGAGAGACTGCAGAACATCCAGGATTGCTTGCTGATGATGAGTTTGATGTTGCTGGTGCTGCAACAGGAGTTGTTGATGCGGATCTGCAGTTAGGAGCGCACTTAGTTCAAAAAGGTGATGTCTTGATTGCTATGCCATCAAGTGGTTTTCACGCTAATGGCTTTTCACTCGTTCGACATATTATTAAAACTGCCAAGCTCTCACTTGATGCCCACGTGAGTGAATATGGCAAAACATCTGGAGAAGTGTTTTTAATACCCACTGAAATCTATGCCCTGGATTGTTTAGCCTTGATTAGATCAATGCAGGGAAAGCTGCGTGGATTTTCACACATTACAGGTGGTGGGATTGCAGAAAATACTGCGCGCGTTATTCCAGATCATTTGAGTGCAATTTATGATCGCTCCACATGGTCGGTTCCAGTTGAGATGGAGTACTTATCTAAAGTTGGCGGAGTACCGCAGGCCGATATGGAGCGAACATGGAACTGTGGCATTGGAATGATGGCGATAGTTTCACCTGATTCAGCCGATTTAGCCCTTCGATCCCTGGCTGCTCGGGGAATGAAAGCATGGGTCGCAGGCGTTGTAGAGGAGCGGTTGGCTTCCAATCCACGCTCAACTTTGGAAGGCACCTACAGAGCGCGATAACCTACGCCTCTGAACAACACGTACTTAGTGAAGGAGCTCGCATATGGGTCGCGGCCGAGCCAAAGCAAAACAGACCAAAGTTGCACGTGATTTGAAATATAACTCACAAGATATGGATTTAGATCGTCTCACGAAAGAACTTCATGGCGACGTTGAACCTTCACGTAATCGGGATGACGATGATCCCTTTGCCGAAGGCAATTACATCCCACGTGCGTGAGACCTACACCGTACGTAGCATCACTGAGAGTTTACGAACCTCTTTCTGCATTTGAACCTGCTGATCGTTTGCGTTGGCAATCAATTGATATCAGTGAACAGAGTTATGTAAATGAAGAATCTTTTGCTCTCCATCGCACAGTAGTCCCTGAACCACCTGCTGGTCGTCCCGACGGTGTTCATATTTTAGATATTGATGGCGAACGCTACATCGCACCGTGGTCAACAGCCACTCGTTGTTGGGCAGCGCTAGATAACTTTAAAGACTCACTACCAAGTAGCGTTGTTCCATATTTTGTTTCACCTGCAATGGAAGATGTTATTACTGCAGGAGTAGATTTATTAGAAGATAAAGTCCCACATATTTTAAATGAGACGTGGGTTATTCCACCACGTTGGTTCTTACTCTTTATGCCAGAGGAGCGAACTCGTGGAGAAAACAAGGATGGTCTATTTACGACGGCGTGTGCGACTATTGCAAATGCAAAGGCCCGGGCAGAAGTAGCACACACCACCGTAGTGAATGCTTTCGGTGAAGGCCCGGTCGAACAGGATCTAGAAAACCTACTGGCTTGGTTAGAAATGTTTCATCCAAAATCATATGTCGAATTAGATTACGGCGGGCTTGCACAGTATTTAAATAAAGCGCTGCGAGATAACAATGAAGATGGTTTGCTCTCCGACACATCTATAGAAGATGTCCTGCAATCTCTCTCTGGCCTTGCTGCAGCCGATGGATCATTGGCGGGTCAGGGATATGAGCGTTTAATGTCGCGCTGGCGCAGGGTTCAAGCCCTTGAATCAGCCAATTAATTCATCTTTTTTACCTTGCGCAGCCAGAGCTAAATGGGAATACTTCACCACAATACGGAGTAATTCGGACACCGCTCACTCGAAATAGAAGGAGATGAACATGGCTCGTTTGCCAGATGCTGAAGTTCTATTAACTCCTAAAGAGGTAGCTGCCCGTTTCCACGTTAATCCAAAGACTGTGACCAGGTGGGCAAAGGCAGGCAAGTTAACTGCAATTCGCACCTTGGGCGGCCACCGCCGATACCGTGAATCTGAAGTTCTTGAGCGTCTGCGTGAGTACAAAGAGAGTTCAAGTTAACTAGTAAGGTTCTCTTATGAGCGAAAAAAATGATGACATGAAAGCAAGAATGCTTGCTGCCCTTGAAGCAAAGAAAAATAAACCAGGTGCACCAGGTACTCAGGCACATGCTGAAACTGGATCAAAGATTCGCGGCGGACAACGCAGTGGAGGAGCTCCACAGGTACAGCGCAAGGCCGGTCCGTCAGGTTCTGGCTCTGCTGGCTAAGTGTCAGATCAACTCTTAATTGAAATTAGAGTTCGTCCCAATTCTTCACGAAACAAAGTTGGTGGAAGTGTTGGCGACCCACCACGTTTAGTTGTTGCAGTGCAAGCACCTGCAGTTGATGGCAAAGCAAATGAAGCAGTGGTTAAAGAGTTAGCAAAAGCCTTTGATTGCCGTGCTCGAGATTTCACTATTGTCTATGGCGAATTAGCTCGCGACAAACGCCTACTTATTACCGGCGATGTTGCAGTTCTAGAAAAGAAATTTATAGAACTACAGCAGACCGCGACGCTTCAACAGCGGCTCGATCTTTGAATCACGCCCACGGAAATTGCGGAACATCTGCATTGAATCAATAGATCCACCACGTCCAAGCAAAGTATTTCTAAAGTGCTCACCGTTTTTGCGTTGCAAGCCACCGTTTTCTTTAAACCAATCCACGGTGTCCGCGTCCAGTACTTCTGACCAGATGTAGCCGTAGTAGCCAGCTGAATATCCGCCAGCAAAGATGTGTGAGAAGTAGGTGGAGCGGTAACGAGTTGGAACCGGCGCAAAATCAAGGCCGTAGTCCTTAATTGCTTGGGCTTCAAAGGCCTCTGCATCGCTAACTTTTGCTGCCTCTTCTGTAGTCAATGAGTGCCAGGCAAGATCCAAGATAGCTGCAGCTAAGTAACTTGTTGTTGCATGTCCTTCGTTAAAAGTTGATGCAGCATCGAGATTATCAATCCACTCTTGTGGCAGTTTCTCGCCAGTTTCAAAGTGACGTGCGTAGTTCTCAACAACTTCAGGCCACAAAATCCACATCTCATTAACTTGAGATGGGAATTCAACAAAGTCACGTTGAACACTTGTGCCTGATACACGTGGATATTTCACTTGTGAAAGCAGACCATGCAATGCATGACCAAACTCATGGAACAAAGTTGTCGTTTCAGAGAAAGTCAGCAATGTTGGTTTGCCGGCAGGTGGCTTTGGAATATTGAGGTTGTTTACAACCACAGGCAGTTGGTTAAAGAGGAAATTCTGATCAACCAGATTATTCATCCATGCCCCACCACGCTTTGAATCACGGGTGTAGAAATCACCGATGAAAAGTCCGAGCTTCGAGCCATCTTCATTAAAGACTTCAAAGGCACGAGCTTCTGGGTGATAAGTGACTAAATCAGGGCGTTCTTTAAAAGTGATGCCAAATAGTTTGTTAGCAGCAAAGAAGATTCCATTGGCAAGTACTGATTCGAGTTCAAAGTAGGGACGCATTTTGCTGGTATCGATGTTGTATTTTTCAAGGCGCACTTGCTCGGTATAAAAGCCCCAGTCCCAACTTTCAATATCAGCACCTGCTGACTTCTTAAGATCTTCTGCTTCTGCCTTGGCATTTCGCACAGCAGCTGGCGCGATCTTTCGAAGCATGGCGTGGACGTTGTCTGGGTGCTCTGCAGTTTGCACGGCGATTACATGCTCGGCGTGAGTGTTTTTGCCGAAAAGTTTAGCTCGCTCAGCCCTTAGCTTTACTACTTTAAGAATTACAGGCTTGTTGTCATTTTCGTTAGCGCGATTACCTTTAACAAGGGATTCCTGCATGATTTTCTTGCGAAGTGTGCGGTTAGTAAGAGAATCAAGGACTGGATTTCCAGAGAAATTAACCATTCCTATAAGCCATTTACCGTCATGACCACGATCCTTTGCTGCAGCGGCAGCCGATGCAATTTCATTCTCACTTAAACCATCTAGCTCATCGATAGTGTCAACTAAAACAGCTAAGTCATTTGTGTCAGCTAAAACATTTTTAGAGAACTGTGTTTCTAGCTTTGAGAGTTCTTCATTGAGCTCTTTCAGGCGATCGCGCTCTGATTCAGATAGATGAGCCCCGGCGTGGATGAGATCTTTGTAGTAGCGCTCAAGTAGCCAAGCATCTTCAGTGT
>ERZ889078.809-NODE-809-length-26868-cov-15.569127_pt1 | contig 26868 bp, 21 predicted proteins | sample MGYA00521266_ERZ889078 | MGnify/ENA primary metagenome ERZ889078 (study PRJEB32303, sample SAMEA104408618) | aquatic metagenome | biome: Brackish water; feature: Pelagic; material: water | place: Baltic Sea | collected 2014-06-16T06:34:00 | depth 76,534 m ...
AAGCAGCGAGCCAGAGCGTTGAGGCTAGTAAGTTCAGCGTAAAAAGCGCTGAAGCTGGGTTGAAAGAGGCAGAGAAAAATCTGACTAGAACAGAAATTTACTCGCCAGTTACAGGAACCATATCTAAGCTCAATTATGAAAAAGGTGAGCGAGTTGTAGGAACTTCTCAAATGCAGGGTTCGGAGATTATGAAAATCGCTGACCTGAATGAGATGGAGGTGTTGGTTGAAGTGAACGAAAACGACATCATTCGTGTAGGGTTGGGAGACACTTGCGATATTGAGGTTGATGCCTATTTGAACCAAGAATTTAAGGGAATTGTTACCAGTATTGCCAACTCTGCTATGTCTTCTGGAATGGGCACAGACCAGATTACAAACTTTGAGGTTAAGGTTCGTGTACTTCGTTCTTCTTATTCAGGATTAGTCAACGAAAAACAACCTGATCAATCTCCATTTCGCCCAGGAATGAGCGCGACTGTCGATATTAGAACCAAGCAGGTGAAAAATGTTTTGGTTGTTCCAATTCAGGCGGTAACTACTCGAAGCCAAAGTGAAATTGACGGGAAATTGGAAGAGCCGTCTGCGGGTAAAAAGCACCAAGATTCTGCTGAGGATGAGGGTGATGAAGAGACTGAAACAGTAGATGATCCGATAAAAGACGAAGAAGCTGTTGAAATTGTATTTGTGGAAGAGCGAAACAAGGCGGTAGCTACCACGGTGGTAACTGGTATTCAAGACAATGAGTTTATCCAGATAATATCTGGCCTTTCTAAAGGAGATAAAGTTGTTGTGGCTCCCTATCGGGCAATTTCCAAAAAGCTTAAGTCGGGCGATGGACTAGAGGTGGTGACAAAGGATGAACTCTATACTTCTAGTGAGGGAGAAACGCCTGCCGAAGAGTAATTCGCAGCGTTTCATTGGCTAAAATTCTACACATAGAAAGTTCTACGTTAACCTGCTCGGTTGCAATTGCGGTTGACGGAAAAACAGTCTCACTTAAAGAGACTCATGACCAATCTTACGCACATTCCGAAAAGCTGGTCGTTTTTATAGATGAAGCTATTAAGAAAGCAGAGTTAAAACCTGCAGATTTAGATGCTGTGTGCGTAGCAAAAGGCCCTGGGTCTTATACTGGATTGCGGATTGGTGTGTCTGCAGCAAAAGGTCTCTGCTTCGGACTACAAATCCCACTCATTAGCGTTGGTTCTCTTACTTCAATGGCCCATTGGGCACATTTTCATTACAACGATAAACTGGAGGACTTTAAGCTACTTGTGCCTATGATTGACGCGAGAAGAATGGAAGTGTACGCTCAGCAGTTTTACGCTGATTTGAATCCAGCCTCGGCTGTTGAGGCAGTCATTGTTGATGAGGAAAGTTTTGCTGAAGAATTGGCAACTGGCAAGGTGGTTTTCTTTGGAGATGGCGCTGAAAAATGCACCTCACTTCTCTCATCTAATAATGCCGTTTTTATACCCGATTTTCATCCAAGCGCTAGAGGTATGATTACGCTTGCCGAAAGCAAGTTTAGAGCTAAGGAGTTTGAAGATGTTGCCTACTTTGAACCCTATTACCTCAAAGATTTCGTGGCTGGAAAGCCTAAAACCATGTTTTAATGAATCGGATTTTTCTACTCATAGTGGCCATTTCGCTTACCGCCTGCGGTGTAGATCAATATCCGTTTCGATTTCAAGAATTTGAAGTCCCTTTAGATGGTTATAAATGCTTGGTAATAGGCGATTGGGGAAGAAAAGGAAGCGTGAACCTGAAGGCCAACGCTTTTATGATGAACGAATTGGCATGCCAAATCTCAGTAAATTCTGTCCTCACAACAGGAGATAATTTCTATTCAAATGGAGTTGAGAACACGGGCGATGTGCATTGGAACATCACTTTTGAAGATGTTTTTAACGGCAATTGTTTGCAGCCAATTCCGTGGTATCCATCGTTAGGTAACCACGATGTTCGAGGAAATACAAATGCGCAGATTGAGTATTCTAATCAAAGTAATCGTTGGAATTTGCCAGCAACCTATTATGACCGCTGGGTGATGACTGAAGATTCGGTTTCGGTTCATTTTGTTGCAGTTGACACTAGCCCGTTTGTACTGGATTACTACGATGACCCAAGTAATTCTGAAATGGAACTTCACATTGCTCAGGCCGATACAGCGCATCAACTTGCCTGGTTAGATTCTGTGCTTGCATCGGGTAATCCAGACTGGTTGGTGGTTTACGGCCATCATCCAGTTTATTCGGCTGATGGTCATCATGGTTCTACAGATGAGTTGATTGAGAAATTTGTTCCTCGCTTTGATGCCAATGGAGTAGATGTGTACTTCTGTGGGCACAACCACTCTTTAGAACTGAGCAAAACCGCACAGAAAACACTTTACGTTACCTCCGGTGGGGGTTCAATTGGTCAAGACCGAATAGACCTTAAACCGTACAATCTTTTTGGCGTTGCCGAACCTGGTTTTGTGCTTTCCAGCTTTGCTAAGGATAGTCTTCAGCTTGACTTTATTAGTAAGAATGGAAAGCGGTTATTTAGTTATGTCAATCCTCAAACTCCCTAAAATGAGGGTGGTCTGCAATGGCGAGTAACTGATTATCTCCATGGTCATTCCCATAGGCGAATACCTCCGAATAATCTTCCAAATTCAATAGCTGCGTTACACGATTTACTTTTTCAGCTCCACGACAATTCGGTTTAGAAAGTTCTCCGGTGTAAACACCATTTTGTAGCTCCATTTCGGTGCAAAGAATTTCCAAATTCATCTCTTTAACCCAGTCGCCAAGCCATGCATCGCAACTTGCGGTAACAACAATAATTCGATGTCCATTTTCTTTGTGCCAGTTGATTTTATCAATGGCTTTTGGGAACAGAATCGTAGGAATAATCTCCTTAGTGAAACGCTTTCGCGCATCCGTCATTCGCTCTTCCGACCAACCTTTGTAAAACGAGCGTAAGGCTTTTACTTTGGTATAATGGCTTTTCACTAGGCCAATCTTCCAGCCAAAAAAGGTCATGAAGCCCATCGCCATGTTGAACACGAAAACAGGGGTTCCATGCGTGAACTTCATGAAGGCTACAAAGCTGTCTTTGTCGGAAATAGTTCCGTCAAAGTCGAAAAGAGCAAGCGCTTTCTTGTCTACCATTAAAGGCTCATTCGCTTAAAAATAAATTCAGGAATATTTCGGATAATCAGCATTATCCAGCGCCAAATAGAAACTACATACACCGTATTTTTCTTCGATTTATACCCTCTGAAAATTGCTTTTGCCACTTGTTCAGGCGAAGCGGTTACCACTCCTGGAGTAGGTTTGTGCGCCTTCATCTTCGTGTCCACGTAACCTGGTTTTACGGTCATTACATGGATTCCTTTTGTGAAGAAATAATTCCGAAGACCATCTAAGTAAGCAGTTACACCCGCTTTGGCACTGCCGTAAACGTAGTTTGAACCTCTGCCTCGCTCACCCGCAACCGAAGAAATTCCGATGATGCTTCCCGTTCCTCTTTGCGCCATGGCTTTGCTCAAGTGACCAAGAATAGAAACCACTCCAGAGTAGTTGACCAACGTAGTTTCTAACGAAAGTTCTGGCGATTGAAAAGCTTCGTCACCTTCGGTTAGCACACCAAATGCGGTGACCACAACATCTGGAAGGGTTTTTAGATTTTTTACAAATGCTTCGTGAGCCGCAAAATCAATCGCGTCAAATTCAATTTCGGAATCGTTTTTAGGCTTACGAACAGCTAACATTAACTCAAAACGATTGCTTTTAAATTCATTAGCAATTGCTTTCGCCATATCACTATTGGCACCAAGAATCAGTATTGTTTTGTTGCTCATATAATTCCTAACCTGTCAGATTGTAAAGAACGGAATTTGCAATTCGGGTCAATCTCTGATTTAAATACTCTGAACTGTTCCAGTTTAGGATAACTAGCTTCGAAAAAGTCTCGTTTCATACGTGAATCTTTGGCGAGGTAAGATCGTCCGCTCATTTCCATCACCATGTCATCCAAACGATTCATTAGCGCCAAGGATTTTTCATTAATAGGAAAATCCAATGCCAATTGCAGTCCACGTTTTGGGAACGAAAGCCACCCCTCATTCTGCTCCCCAAACAACTTAAGCACCGCTAAAAATGAACTCTCACCACTCGCTACAATCTCCTTCAGAATTCGTTCCATTCCTTCCTTCGCGCCTTCCATCGGAATTACAAATTGATATTGAGCAAAGCCACGAGAACCATACAAGCGATTCCAATTATTGGCCACATCCAAAGGATAGAAATAGGCCTCAAAACCAACAGTAGCTGTGCTATCCTTCTTTCTCACCTTACCGTAATACAACGCATTGAAAGTCTTTACCGTCCACTTGTTCAAAGCCCAATTTGGAAGATAAAACGGAAATCCAATTTTGGGTTTGGGCGTTTTGTATTTGCTTAAATCATCATTGGGCACTTCCTTTTTGGTGGCGTGTTCTCCTAAATACAAAAGAGATCTACCAAGGTTTTTGCCAGCCGTTCCGCAATCAATCCAAGCTACCGAGTAAGTGTAGTTTTCATGCTTTAGAAGGTTTGTAATTACCTCGTCAAGACTCTCGCACTTAATTGTGCGGTTAATGATTTTGGAAGTTTCAATTTTCTTGAGTTGAAAACTTGCTTCTAGAATCGTTCCTGTAAGCCCCATGCCTCCGCATGTGGCCCAAAACAATTGTTCGTTTTCATTTCGGCTACACTTCAAAGTAGAACCGTTTGCCAACAGCAAATTGAACCACAGCAAGTGTTGTGAAAAACAACCATCCACATGATGATTTTTGCCATGAATATCTGCTGCAATTGCTCCGCCTACGGTAATAAACTTTGTGCCAGGAGTTACTGGCAAAAAGAACCCATTAGGTACAATTTCGTCCAAAATATCGTTCAACATTTTACCCGATTGACAGGTGAAAATGCCCGTTTGGACATCGAAATCAACAGTTTTGTTAAACGCTTGAGTTTCTAGAATTGACGCGGATAAAGATGAATCGCCATAACTTCTTCCCGCACCCCTTGCAATGTAATTTTCAAGTGATTCTTGTATCGTTTGAATCTCAGCCGAAGACTTTGGATTTACGACCATCGCTTCAATCTTTGGATAGTTTCCCCAACCAGCTATGTCGGTTTTGCTCATTGATTAGAAGTATAGCAGATAGCCGAAGGTGAGTAACCACGCAATCACTACCAATCGAATTGGGTTATCCTTCAAAAGGATAAGCGTGGGACTTCCTGTATTCTCATAAACCAGCGCCAATTGCAAGTATCGCAGAACGCCTAAAAAGACAAATAATGATGTCACATACACATAGGGGCTGCCAACTCTGGCAATGACCTCAGGAGAAAGCGTATACATAACGTACGCTACCACAGTAACTGCGCTAAGCATTACCGACACAACATTCACAAATTCCATGCTGTAACCTTCAATTGCTTTGCGCACCTGGCGACCTTCATTTTTTAGAATGAGTAAGTCGTCTCTTCGCTTGCCTAAGGCAAGCAGCATAGCAAGTAGAAACGCCATAATATACATCCAACTAGAAATTGGAACTTCAGCAATTACACCTCCAGCAAACAACCGAATCAGGAACCCGAGAGAAATAATCGTAATGTCAATTAGGGCAAATTTCTTTAGCCACGTTGTGTAAAATAGATTTTGAACTAAGTAGAATACACATGCAGCCAAAAAGAGCTGGTTGATGAAGTAGGCACCTGTGAGAGAGACCACCAATAGTACAGCAGCTAAACCGTAAGCGGTACCAACTTTAATCTTTCCAGCGGCAATTGGACGTTCCTTCTTTTCTTTATGCAAACGGTCGGCCGGAGCGTCAATAATATCGTTGAAAATGTAAACAGCTGAAGCCGATAAAGAGAAGCAAATGAAGCCAAGAGCCAGCGAAAAAACGGAATCTTCATCTAATGCTTGACCGAAAAAGGCAGGCAGAAAAATGAAAAGGTTTTTCACCCACTGGTGAACTCGAATTAGTTTCAAAAAGTCTGAAAAAACCACTTACTTATCGGTTACTATTAGCTTAATGAAATCCGAATTCTGTTCTGGCATTCCGAGCGCGAAGTCTAATCCAAAACGGATAAAACATCTGCCCTCAACCTCCGGAATCTCAATGCTGAAAGATACAGGTTTGGATTCGCCACTGTTAATGATGCCCTCACACCCTAAACACTCTATTTGCTTAGCCGGAAGCGTTTTGCCATCCGCGTACAAAAAGTAATATACTGGACGATTTTGAAGCAGCTCATCCAAGTTCAAAGGTGCATCTGAATTGTTTGCTAAAACAGCCTCCAAAATCAAATTGCTGGAGGGTTCGATTTGGTATTCCGTTTGTGCAAAATTGAATCTTAATTTCCTGTAAGAGTGGTACTCTTCAAATCGATTCAAATACAATGCGTTGAATCCTGAAACAATGATCGGTTCTCCTGTGCGCTCGCCCATTCCGGAAGCTAGGAGAAAAGGTTTTCCCTCCATGCGTTTGTCAATATCCCAAAGCTCAAATTGATTGCCGTTATAGTTTAAAGGGCTCCAATGATAACCCTGTTCTCCGCTGTAAAACGAATATTGAGATGCAAGCTGATACGAATTAGAGAAGAAAACAGGCAAACCATCTGCCTTAGTTTTTATTTGGGTTGCCCATGTTTCCCAACCCTTCAGCGGGAAACTGAGTTTTAGCCCATCTCCAGCCCAGGGGCTTGCAATGTAGCACCGAGCAATTATTAGCAGGCTAGCCATTGCAATGGATGTGGGTTTCAGAATTTTAAGTAGTTTTTCGTCTTCTGAAATAACCCGTGTTCCAAGAATGATTAATGGTAAAAATGCCGTAGCGGTCCAGTTGGCCTCAACTTTCCCTCGTAAAGCCATCACAAAGAAGAATCCGAAAAACCCGATGATGATAGAAGTGAGGATTCTATCAAAAGGCGTTCTGTTTTTCAGTTTAACTAATGCTATAACCAGAATTATTCCCACTGGTCCGAGCATGATAATTTGACCCAGCAAATAATCCAACAGCACCATTACGTCCCACACTTTTTTTTCTCGTACCACCCAGTGGAATTTGAATGAGACCAAATCATAGTCAAATTGCCATAAAACGTGGGGGACAAAAAGACCCACTCCAACAAGTGCGGTTAGCCAAAACGATTTTCGCAGAAGAATTTTGGGCAGCGCAATGATTATTGAGGCAAACAATACAACCGCGTGGTATTTGCTGTACATCAGGGCAGCAGCAACAATTCCTAAGAGCAGTGCCAATGCAACAGAATCTTTGTTCAAGTATTCCTTTAAAATCACCAAAAAAACAAGAGTAAAGAATACTAAGGGTGAATCTGGCACAGCCATAAAAACACCAGCGTGTGTTAAAATCAAACCCAAATAGACGAGTAAAAAGGTCTTTACATTCTTTGTTTCGGAAAGCTTGAAGAGCAATATGATGCCAATAGAGCTTGTAAGGACAACGATTAACCGAACGCCAAATTCACTCTGAAAAATGGCGTAGCCAATTTTAATGAATGCGGCAATCATGGGAGGCTGGTGGAAGTAACCCCAATCCATAAATCGGCTCATTTGCCAATAATAAGCCTCGTCAGGATGTAAATCCATTAACGCTGCCTGGATGCAACCGAGCACAAACCAAATGGCCGTAAACAGCCAAATTGGTTTTGGTATGTCTTTAAAATTGGTCACTGAGTACTGCTGCAATATCGGAGTAAGTAAATAAGAAAGCCCCACCAAATTGATGAGGCTTTCAGAATGAAATAGTTAAGAATTAAAGAGTTCCTCTCGCTTCTTGCTCTCGTTCAATACTTTCAAAAAGTGCCTTGAAGTTTCCTGCGCCAAAACCACGTGCGCCCATTCTTTGAATAATCTCGAAGAAAAGGGTTGGACGATCTTCAACTGGCTTGGTAAAGATTTGAAGTAAATATCCTTCCTCATCCGCATCAATCATGATTCCGAGTTTAGAAAGTTCGCCAATGTCTTCCTTCATCATTTTCATATGTACTCCCAGTCTTTCTGGAATAGCATCATAATACTCCTGCGGAGGTGTTGATAGGAACTCAATGCCACGGCTACGCAAGTCAGCAACTGTTTTGATAATGTCGTCAGTTGCCACCGCGATGTGCTGTACGCCTGAACCCTCATAAAAATCTAAGTATTCCTCAATTTGAGAACGCTTTGCTGCTTTTGCAGGCTCGTTAATTGGGAATTTGATTCGACCATTTCCATTGCTCATCACCTTACTCATAAGCGCGGAATATTCTGTGTGAATCTGTTTGTCATCGAAAGAAAGGAAATTCACAAATCCCATAACATCTTCATACCACTTTACCCACGTATTCATCTCGCCCCAACCAACGTTACCAACCATGTGGTCAATAAATTTTAAACCTGTTGGAGCTGGATTGTAATCCGATTTCCTCTCCTGGTATCCAGGAAGAAATGTGCCATGGTAGTTCTTACGTTCTACAAACATGTGAACGGTTTCTCCATAAGTGTAAATTCCAGCTCTAACTACTTCACCACTTTCGTCCTTTTCTACAGTTGGCTCCATGTAGCTTTTCGCTCCGCGAGAGGTAGTTTCTTCGTAAGCTTTCCGAGCATCATCTACCCAAAGCGCAACAATCTTAACGCCATCGCCATGCTTTTTTACATGTTCGCCAATTGGCGAATCGCTATTAAGCGCTGTTGTAAGTACGAGACGAATTTTATCCTGCTTTAAGACATAAGACGCTCGGTCTTTAAGGCCTGTTTCTAAACCTGCATAGGCAAGGTCTTGAAAACCAAAAGCGGTCTTATAAAAGTGCGCTGCTTGCTTGGCATTTCCTACGTAAAACTCAACGTAATCTGTTCCCAAAAGAGGAAGGAAATCTTGAGCTCCCTCAAAGATTTTTTCCAAACCGTATTCTACATTTTTTATCTCGCTACTCATCGTTTTTCAGTTTTAGAATCAGTCTTCCAACCAACTTTGATAATACTTTCCATCATCAATTTTCAACGCCTCTTCTGTTACCATTAATGGCTTAAAAGTGTCAACCATCACAGCCAACTCATCTGTATCTTTTTTACCAATACTGCGCTCCATTGCACCTGGGTGCGGACCGTGCGGAATTCCTGCGGGGTGCACGGATATGTGCCCTGGGCCAATGTCGTTTCGGCTCATGAAATCGCCATCAACGTAATACAAAACTTCATCGCTGTCAATGTTGCTATGGTTGTACGGAGCTGGAATGGCATCTGGATGATAATCATAAACCCGTGGGCAGAATGAGCAGACGACAAAGGCATCTGTTTCGAAAGTCTGATGTACCGGAGGTGGTTGATGTACTCGGCCTGTTATTGGTTCAAAATCGTGAATACTGAACGCGTAAGGATAGTTGTATCCGTCCCAGCCAACAACATCAAACGGGTGGGTGGCATAGACCATTTCATGCATCATTCCTTGCTTCTTCACTTTCATCAGAAACTCCCCTTTTTCATTATGCGTTTCCAAATCAGAAGGTCTCCGGATATCGCGCTCGCAAAAAGGAGAATTCTCCAACAGTTGACCAAACCAATTACGGTAACGCTTAGGCGTGTACATCGGTCTCGCACTTTCCACAATGAAGAGGCGATTATCTTCCGAATCGAACTCAATCTGGTAAATCATTCCGCGCGGAACAAGCAAGTAATCACCATAACCAAACTTCAAATTACCGACTAGCGTTCGAAGTGTTCCCGTGCCTTTGTGGATGAAAATCATCTCATCACAATCGGCATTCTTGTAGAAATATTCTGTGAGGCTTTTACGAGGCGCGGCTAATATAATTGTGCAATCGCTGTTGGTTAAAATGGCTTTCCTACTATCCAAAAAATCGTCCTCAGGAGTGGTTTTAAAACCGTGTAAGCGAAGTGAACGCATATTGTGCTCTAGCGCCACCTTGGGCTTTACAGAATACGGCTCTTTGATGCTCTTTACTTGCGTTGGACGATGCACGTGATAGAGCAAACTCGACATACCATCGAAGCCCACCGTGCCAAACAATTGCTCGTATTGGTGTTCGCCTTTTTCATTTTTAAAAACGGTGTGCCGTTTGTGCGGCACTTTTCCTAACTGATGATAAATGGGCATTGTGCTTCTTTTGAAGGAACAAATTTACACAATCGCTTTCCGCGCTTGAAATGACGGTGGTCAGTGATGTTGGATTGACTTTTGTCTGAGTTGATTTCAAGTAAATTAGCAACCGCAATGAGACACGCACTTTTTACGATTACTGTCGGATTTTCTTTTCTGATATCGCACCATGCCGTAGCGCAAGACATGGAATATGCCCAGAAGGTTTTGGATGCTTTATGTGCCGATGATATGGCCGGACGAGGTTATGTGGAAGATGGCGATAATGCGGCAGCCTATTACATTGAACAGGAAATGAAGGCGATGGACTTGCAGGCTTGGGAGTTCAATTACTACCAAACGTTTACCATGCCGGTGAACTCGTTTCCGGGTAAGATTGAGCTGGAGGTAGATGGAAAATTGCTAATAGCGGGAGCGGATTTTCATGTTGAGGCAGATGCCCCAAGCGTAAAAGGGAAGTATGATTTGATGTATGTAAGCTCGTTGCCGCAAATAGCGCCATCGGGCAGGGTGATTGACAGCACGGCTAGCTACAAAGGTTTTGTGGTGGTGGATGACACGCTTATTTCTAAGTTGCCTCCACCAATAAGAACATCTTTGTTAAAGGGGTTTAAGAAGGCGGGCGCAAAGGGAATTATTAGGTTGTCTGACACCAAATTAACGTGGACAGTTTCGAAGCAGCAGGCACCTATTGCTCAATTTGTTGTGAATAGAGATGCATGGATAAACGGAGCTAAATCGATAGAGGTTGATGTAAAAGCGGACTTTGATAAAAAGCACCGAACACAAAATGTTTTGGCATTTGTTGAAGGCAGTTTGGAACCAGACAAATTCTTGGTTTTTACGGCACATTACGATCACCTTGGTAAGATGGGAAAGGACGTAATCTTTAGAGGGGCAAATGACAATGCAAGCGGAGTGAGTATGCTTTTGAACTTAGCAAAGCACTTTTCTATTCCTGAGAATCAGCCCAAGTTTTCGATCGTATTTATTGCTTTTGCGGGAGAAGAGGCAGGATTACTTGGTTCGATGCATTACGTACAAAACCCTGTTTTCCCATTGAAAGACATTGAATTTCTTATCAATTTGGATATTCTTGGAACGGGCGATGAAGGGATAACCGTGGTGAATGGCGCTGTGCACACAACGGAGTTTGAAGCATTGAAAGGCATTAACGAACAAAGGGGCTATTTATCTCAAGTAAAGAAGCGGGGAAAAGCGGCTATTTCTGATCACTATCCTTTTTCTGAAGCTGGTGTTCCGTGCTTTTACATTTACACAATGGGCGGTATTAAGGCTTATCATGCTGTGTATGATGTACCGGAAACATTGCCACTTTCTGGGTTTGAAGGCGTTTTCAAACTACTCACCGATTTTGTAGGGAGACTGTAATGGGAAAGCTCTTTATCGTTCCTACGCCCATTGGAAATTTGGAGGATATGACCTTCAGAGCTATTCAGGTTTTGAAAGATGCAGACCATATTTTGGCCGAAGACACCCGCACTTCTGGTAAGTTGATGAAGCATTACCAAATAGGAACTCAGATGAGTGCGTTTCATCTTAATAATGAACATAAAGTTGTTGGACGCTGGGTGGATAACTTAAATTCTGGTCAGACCATTGCTTTGATAAGCGATGCAGGAACTCCTGCCATTTCTGACCCTGGATTTCTGTTGGTTCGGGAAGCAATTAAACAAGGAAATGAGGTGATTACTTTGCCAGGTGCAACAGCATTTGTTCCTGCATTGGTCAATAGCGGTTTGCCTTGTGAGAAGTTTTATTACGAAGGATTTCTACCGCATAAAAAAGGACGCCAAACCCGAATAGCAGACATCATTGAACGCAAAGAAACCTGCGTGATGTATGAAAGTCCGCACCGGATTCTAAAAACACTTGCTCAACTGCAAGAAGCCGCTGGCCCAGAACGAATTGTTTCCATTTCAAGGGAGATAAGCAAGCTGCATGAAGAGACTGTTCGAGGCACAATTCCAGAGGTAATTGAGTACTACGAGAACAATCCGATTAAAGGCGAGTTTGTTTTAGTGCTGCAGGGCAAATCCTGAGCCGTACCTTTGCGCGCAACCATCATCTATTGGAACTTAACGGAAGTATAAAAGACGGGCTCAATTTTATGCGCAAGGTTACCCTTCGCAGAGCTTGGAACGCGCTAAAAGTGCTGTTCAGTTTTTACTATTCTAAATGGACCGGCAAACCAACTCAATGGGGCGTTCCGATAAGCGTCTCGTTTGAACCAACTACCAGCTGTAACCTTCGGTGCCCAGAATGTCCGAGCGGTTTGCGAGAGTTTACCCGCCCAACAGGGATGTTGGATAATGGCTTTTTCCGAGATACCGTAGAGCAACTGAAAAACGACCTGCTTTATCTCATCTTTTATTTCCAGGGAGAACCGTATTTAAACCCCGATTTTTTGGATATGGTGAGGTATGCTTCAGACCGAGGAATCTACACGGCTACAAGCACAAACGCTCACTATTTGAAGGATGAAAATGCCAAGCGCACCGTAGAAAGCGGCTTGGATAGAATGATTATTTCGATTGATGGAACTACGCAAGAAACGTATGAGAATTACCGCATTGGCGGAAACCTTGAAAAGGTAATCGAAGGGGCAAAAAATGTTGTTAAGTGGAAAAAGGAATTGAATTCCAAAACGCCACATGTCATTTTTCAATTCTTGGTTGTCAAACCGAATGAACATCAGTTAGAGGAGGTTAAGCAATTAGGTAAGGAAGTTGGAGTAGATGAAGTGCGTTTTAAAACCGCACAGATATACGATTACGAAAACGACCCGAATAATCTTATTCCGGATAACCCAAAGTATAGCCGTTACAACAAGACTACTGACGGGCATACGTCATTGAAAAACCCATTGTTAAACCATTGCTGGAAACTATGGCATTCGTGTGTTCTAACTTGGGATGGATTGGTTGTTCCATGTTGTTTTGATAAGGATGCAACGCACCAATTGGGGGACCTCAAGCAAAACACGTTTGACGAAATCTGGCAAGGCGAGAAGTACCAGGAATTTAGAACATCCCTTTTCAGAAGTAGAAGCGAGATTGACATTTGCGCGAATTGCACAGAGGGCACCAAGGTTTGGGCGTAGAGACGCAATGCATTGCGTCTCTAACGAAACCCAAACCGCTTTTGGCCGTTGAGCAGTGCTCAATCGAATGCCATGAGGATTATTGATATAGTAAAAGCGAAAAACGGACCGACCATTTCATTCGAAATGACCCGCCCGAAAAGCGAGCAGGGCGAAGCCAACATTGGAAATGTGTTGGATAAACTGGTTGTACTAAAACCAGACTTCTTCACCATGACGTTTGGAGCAGGTGGAGGCACGAGAGATGGTTCGTTGAAGATGCTTCATCGTATTCATGCGGAGCGTAAACAGCCCGTTTTTGCGCATTTGGCAGGCTACGGAATGAGTCCAGCACACATGGATGAAACGGTTGAGAAATTCAAAGAGATTGGAATTGAAAACCTGCTTGTAATTAGAGGCGATAAGCCGCACGATGAAAATTTTAAAGAGCAAGAAGGGAGCTTCAAGCATTCTTCCGAAATGATTAAATACTTGAAGCCAAGGCATGACATGTGTTTCTGTTCATCTGCCTACCCTGAAGCGCACCAAGAAGCGGTTGATTTAGACACGGATATTGGTTTTTTGAAAGAAAAAATTGCCAATGGTGCAGAGATGATTATTACCCAATATTTCTACGATAATCAGTTCTTCTACGACTTCCTAGCTAAGTGCCGAGCGGCTGGAATTACTGTTCCGATTATAGCGGGTGTAATGCCTATTTACTCGGTTAAAATGATGAACATTTTGGCCAGTTTATGTGGGGCTACTATCACGGAAGAAGTGAAGGCGGGATTGTTGACCATTAACGTTGATGAAGCCGTGGAGGTAAATCATTGGGGAATTGACTTCGCCATAAAGCAATGCGCTGATTTGATAGATAGCGGGGTTGACGGATTGCATTTTTACACCCTCAATAGAACGAGTTCGGTTACAGGAATTTTGGAAGGATTAAGAACAGTAGGTAAGCTGTAGTTCACACCTTCATCTTCCCCAAATGGGCCTGTACCATGCGTATTTGCCCATAAGTGTATTCTCCTTTCAGCTTTCCATACACCCAGCCCGAATTACCTTCTGGGTTTTCGTTCATGACTTGTTCAATCGTTTCGCGGACATCCTCATCCAAGAATTTGTCAATACTGAGTTCTTTCTCCTGAATCCCGCGAGCAATATGACCTTCAACGGTTGAGGTAGTAAGCGCTCGTTTTTCAGCAATTTCAGCTATGGATAAACCATCTTTTGCCAATCCGTAAGTGACCTTGTAGGTCGCTCCTTTTTCGGCTTTTGGAGCACCTGGTGCTTTTTTCTTCCGCGTTTTTCCAGACTTGGTTTTTGTGTTTTTTGGATTTTCATCCACAATAGAAACAATTTCGCCAACCAATTCTTTTCTGGTCTTGATTCTAGCCGCGTCTAGCTTTGGCTGAGGTGTAACTTCCTTTCCCTCTATGATGCATCGGGCAATGTGCTGCGCCATGTCCATCTGCTCCCACTTTTTCATGAAAAGCAAGTCGATTTCCGATAGGGCTGTTTGGTAGGTTTTTGTCCGAGAGAATTGCTTCACTTCCTCCAAGTGCTTAACCAAAATGAAGAGGTTTTTCTTGATGAAATTGATGTAATAGACACTTCCTTTTCCAATTCGGTCAAGCAATTTTTCGTACTCACGATGATGCAAACAATACCGGATTTGCTGTTTGAATTTCTCAGTATTTGTTAATTCTCTACCCACACTTTTAGACAATACAGAAAGTGCCGATTGCATTTCAGGGTCTTCAAATTCACCTGTCGAATCGTGCTTTTGTTCAATAGCATTTATGAGTTTTTGAATCTCACTTACATCAAAAGTCTGCACCATTAAAGAGTCAAGGTAAATGGCCTGTTCTTGCTGAAGAATGGTGCTTAATGGGTCTTGCGTTTCTTGCACTTTTCCGAAAGCAACAACTTGATTATCGGTAGAAACTACGCTTGGGTCAATCTTGGTTCTCAGAATTAATCCTTTCAAGGATGTAAGTCGAGACAAAGCCACATATACTTGGCCAGGCGCAAAGGCCCGTCCAACATCAATTACCGCTCTTTCAAATGTTAAACCTTGGCTTTTATGAACCGTAATGGCCCATGCTAATTTAATTGGATACTGACTGAATTTGCCAACCACTTCTTCCTCTAAATCTTTAGTGGTTTCATTCAATGCGTATTTCTTGTTTTCCCACGTTTCGCGCTTCAAAACATAAGGTTCATTGGTGTCGGCCATCAACACTTCAATCGCATCATTTTTGATGGATTTGACCTTCGCCAACTTGCCATTGAAATACGCTCCGTCTGCCGAATCGTTCTTAACAAACATGACTTGGGCGCCTTCTTTTAACTCTAAACTCTCTCTAACAGGAAAAAGATTATCTGGAAAATCATCTTCAACCTGAGCCTCAAAAAAGTGGTTGTCTACAATCAATTTATCCAACTCTTGGCGATTTATTTCGTCTGCTTTGTAGTTGTGGGTTGTAATGGTAATCGTGTCTTTTGGAATAGTGCCGCCTTGTTGGTAATGCGCATTCAGCTCGTCAATATCTTCTTTGGTAACCACATTATTTCGAAGGTTATTAAGAATAGAAATGAACGTATCGTCTTGCTGACGAAAGATTTTATCTAGTTCGATATAAACGAAACCAGACTGACGTAAACCCACAGATTCAAAGAAGTGAGGGCTTCTATAATACTGGCTCATTTTACTCCATTCCTGATCTTTTACAATTGGTGGAAGCTGATACATATCGCCAATCATCAACAACTGTACGCCTCCAAAAGGCTGCGAATAATTGCGTTTCACAGTTCGCATTCGAGAGTCTATTGCGTCTAGCAAATCGGCTCTGAGCATACTTACCTCATCAATAATCAAAAGGTCAATGTTTCTCAAAACATCCCTTCTTTTCGCGTTAAGCGGATGACGTCTTACCAGACTTCTTTGGGTGTAAAAACTGGCGCCATCTGGCAATTCATCGGGCAGGTTTCTATCTGGAAGAAACGTACCTAATGGAAGCAGAAATTGAGAATGAATGGTTGTTCCATTGGCATTAAGTGCGGCAATGCCAGTTGGCGCCAATATCACATGATTCTTGTGTGTTGATTGTGAAAGTTGACGAAGAAAAGTGGTCTTTCCAGTACCTGCTTTTCCCGTGAGGAATACGTGTCGATTTGTACTGTTTACAAACCGTGCGGCCAAGGCTGCCATTTCCGTTACTACCAATTTCTCCATTCGACTTCGAAGATGGGAAAAGTGTGGAATTAACGGACAAGAGTTACGGTTCCCAACTTCTCAAAAACAGAATTATTGTAAAATTCGGCTTTGATTTTATAGGCATAAACGCCCTGGCTAGCGGGTTTTCCTTTGAAATTCCCGTCCCATCCAGAAAGAGTAATCTCGTTCACATCATTCGAAAAATAAAGCAAGGTCCCCCATCTGTCGAACACAGATAATTCAGCGCTAACGATTCCAATCCCGTATCCCTTAAACCGACTGTTTATTGGTGTTCCTTCTGGGATGAATGCGTTCGGTAGATAAACAACGGGTTGCAATAGCACTTCGATAGTTGTAGATGTGGTGTCTTCGCACCCGTTGGCATCGGTTGTATGCATGAAAATGGTGTAGAAACCCTCCATCTCAAAAAGATGATTTGGATTGTTTTCAGTACTAATATTTCCATCTCCAAAATCCCAAAAGAAGTTGGTGCCACCGTTTCCATCGTATGTGAATTGGGCGTTGACACGTGTGGTTACAATCTCTGGATTGATGCTGAAATTGGCAGTTGGAGGTGAGAAAATGGTAGCCAATTGTACCACGGTATCGTTCATACACCCACCTTCCAGAATGAGAGTTACCTCATACTGACCGGGAACGGCATATGTGTGTGTTGGAAACTCTTGGTCCGAATTGGTCCCATCTCCAAAATCCCATGACCAAACCGTAGCGCCAGAGTTTGTTGTTGACGAAAAGCTGACTAAATCACCATCACAGGCATCGTTTGAGGTCATTACAGACTGTGGAGACAACTGTTCTAATAGGATAGACTCAGAGTCGGTACACCCGATATTGTCCGTAACGGTTACGGAATAGTTGCCAGCTGAAAGTCCGGCTTCTACAGAGGTAGTATTACCAGACGATGACCATGCATAGGTGTATGGAGAAACACCACCAGAAGTAAGTGCTTCAATGCCACCGTTTGAAAGACCACAGCCTGGCTGGGTTAAGCTGGTAGAAAGAGTAGGAGGAGGAACGCTATCAATTTTTACGTTAATAATTTGAACACAGCCTGCACCATCTGTAATGGTCACAAAGTAATCTCCCTCAAATAAATTTGTTGCTGTTGCAGCCGATTGGGGTGGATTTGTATTCCACTGATACGCGTAAGGAGCCGTACCCGAAGTAGGCACTGCGGTTGCTTGCCCAACCCCTTGTCCGCAGTCTGGAACTCGGTTTTCAATAGAGGCATTTGGAGCGAAGTTGTCGGCCAATACCACATTTTTATTGGCTGTACATCCGTTCTGATCCTGAACTGTAATGGTGTAAACACCAGCAGAAACATTAGTCAGTGTATTGGTAGTTTGTACAGGATTTGTGTTCCATGAAAATGTCCATCCGCCATTCCCTCCCGTGGGGTTTACGGTAGCGCTTCCATTAGCAATGCCACAATCTGGATTAGTGATTGTAGACGGTAAATTGATGGTTCCGGGTTGAGGAATGTTGACCACAGCTTGTTCTGCACACCCTGTGTTGTCTGTTACGATTACCGTGAAGTTTCCACCTCCTAGGTTTGATGCATTGGCCCCAGTTTGAACAGGATTAGTCTGCCATTGGTATGTGTATGGCAACTGGCCTCCTGTTGGGGTAATTTGAGCGGTACCATCTTGCGCCCCGTTACAGGAAACAGGCGTAACCGAAGTATTGGTCACGTTTATAGGGCTATTGTTGCTAATACTAACATTCACCTTTGCCTTGCAACCATTAGTATCTGTTACCCTAATCTGATATGAACCAGGTGGAAGTCCAACCGCATCTGCCGTGCTTTGTGTTGGAGAAGAGTTCCATGTATAAATGAATGGCGCGGTTCCGTTTGTGACTAACGAATTGGCCCAGCCATCGTCATTTCCGCAACTGGCGTCACCAAAAGCAGTTATGCTGATGTCAGGTCCAATGTAATCTACTTGAAACTGGAAGCTTACTCCTACCGCCATTTCATTGCCACAACCATCAGTTAGGGTATTGCCGTCAGTCCCTGTGCCAATTGTAACGGTATAAGTTCCTACTACCTGAATCTTGTTTGTAAATGTTAACCGAATTCCAGAAGTTATTCCTCCCGAGCACCCTATTGTGGTTACAGAAGCGATGTTTACAGCAGACGGCCCTGTAACTGAAATTTCTGAACCATCCGATGACAAGCTTGTGCAGTTCACGGCTTCATTCAGCATAACCCCAATGGTTATCGGATTGCAGATGTCGTAAGTTAAAATTTCATCAATTTCTCCCGCATAACCGTCTGCAATGGAGGCAGAACCGTTAAAATCTAAAGAATACCCGCTTTGTGATGAAGTGAAATTGCTCACCAGTAAAGCGTACGTTGCTCCTGCCACAACCGGAATAGGAGCATTTTGGTTGGATCCGCTAGAACCATTATCGTTACCACTTCCACCAGCGCTAATACCTGTTGCTCCCTGATCTGCCGAGTAATTACAACTCACTGGTGTGTTTGCACCTATTCCAATTCCAGAACAAGAATCGTTCGTGAGATTATACAAGGCAAAATCGTAATCATCATTCGGATTAATAGGATTCAGTTGGAATTCTAGATTACCAGAATTAGAAGGGGTAAAAGTGTACCAGACCGAATTAACCTCTCCGTTGCCTAAACAAGATGATCCAGGAGGAATTTCTTGACTCGAGCCTACCCCAGAATAGCTATTATTCTGCACAAACGAATTTGAGCAAACGTTAATGGAGTTAAAACAATCCTGCTGGGCATTTGTATTCAAAAAGAATACGACCAGAATACTTAGGAGAAAAGTTCTCAAATAACTCATTCAATTGCGCTAGCACTTTGTGTTACGATCAAATACACACAAGGTTGCCGATTTTCGGGTTTAACAAGGGGCGAAATTACGTAGAACACGTACCGTTTATTTTAACACATGTTTCATATACCGCATAGGTATATTCCGATATTTGGTCATGCGTGTTTTTATTCTGATACTGTTTTTGGCCAGTCTGTCAAAAGGATTTGCTCAAGAAGTTGATAAAGAAATAGCTACTAAACAGAGCCGATTAGCTGAAATCGAGAAAGAATCGGTTCAAATTCTGGACGAACTTGAAGGGCTTCGTCTCAAATGGATTCGTCAGCAGATGGATCAACTCGGTTACCCCAAGTCGGATGATGCCCTGCAAACCGTAAAGCACATTGCGCTCACCCTCGGTTATTCCGAACCAGATGAGCAGGCCGCTTGGGTTCAGCACATGGTTATTCCTGAGGTAGAATTTGCCAATGTATCTCGTACAAACGATTTCAGAACAGATTCGTTGGTCAAAACGGGATCGGCCGAAGAGACAGATTACTTTCTAAAAACCGTGGCTGATGATGGCGAATTGGTTTACGATGGTTTTGGATACGACCGTGGTCATTTAGCGCCTTCTGCAGACTTCAGATGGAGCCAAACGGCCTTAAGCGAAAGCTATTTCTATAGCAACATGAGCCCTCAGAAACCAGAGTTCAACAGAGAGAGGTGGGCAGAGTTAGAATCCTGGATTCGAACCTACGTTATTGATTTTCAAGAATCAGTTTTTGTAATTACCGGGCCGGTTTTAAAACTTGGTTTGAAGCAACAAGGGGCAAATAAAGTTTCCATTCCGGAACAATTTTACAAGATTGTAATCGACCTAGATGGAAAAGAAAAAAAGGCAATTGCATTTCTAATGCCCAATGATCATTGCGCGTATCCAGTTACAGGATACCTAACCAGCATTGATGAGATTGAAAAACTAACGGGTTTAGATTTCTTTTCTTCTTTAGACGATGCTCAAGAAGCCAAGCTAGAAGCGATGAACACGCTAGACGGTTGGGTACATGAAGACAACGATAAATTTGGAGAGGTTGCTCCTCTAAAAGCACCACTTCCAAAAGGGTATTTCAATACGCTACAGGCTAAATATAAGGTGGGAGAAAAGACTTACATCTGCGGTACGGTGGTGGCAACAAAGATGAGTAGGAAAGAGGCCATTTATCTCAATTTCGACCAGAAATACCCTCGAAACATTTTCTACGCCAGCATTTGGAAAAACAACCAGAATAACTTCAGTTTCGATCCAGAAAAAGAATTGCTTGGAAGAGCGGTTTGCGTATTTGGCAAAGTGGAATTGTATAACGACCAAGCTCGAATTAGCGTCAATCGGGAGGAACAAATTATTTTTTGGGAAGACGTAGAAAAGTGATTCCCTATCTCAAACCATTTCAGGGATTGTTGGAGCAAAATGCCAACGCAGAAAATGCCGAGGCTATGAAAGCCTACATGAAAAACAGGTTTGAATTCTATGGAGTTAAATCTCCCTTAAGAAGAGAATTACAAAAGCAATTTCTTGCCCAAAGCGGCCTGCCTGCACCCTTTGATTCTGAGGTTTTTCTTCCACTTTGGAAAGCCGACCAACGCGAATTTCAAATGTTTGGTTTGGACCTTTTGCGTAAACAGGCAAAGAAGGTTAAAGAGGCAGATTTAGAATTAATAGAAAAGCTCATCATTGCCAAAAGTTGGTGGGATAGTGTTGATGGAATTGCTTCGTGGGTCTGCGGTCCGTATTTCCAAAAATTTCCTGAGAGAACACGTCCAGTTACAGATGATTGGGCAGTATCAGAAAACCTGTGGTTGCGCAGAACAAGCATCATTTTCCAACTCGGCTACAAAGAGAAAACCGACTCGCAAATTCTTGCGGACCACATTATGAAAAACCTAGGTTCTAAAGAATTCTTCATCAATAAGGCAATCGGATGGAGTTTAAGGGAATTTGGAAAAACCAACCCTAGGTTTGTGCGAGAGTTTGTTTCAGAACACGAGTCCCAAATGCATACGCTCAGTATTCGAGAAGCAATAAAAAACCTCTAAATGCATGCAACATTTACTCAGGATTACATAAAACATCAGAATATCTTTGCAGCCCCAAAACCCCAAGCATGCGAATTCTACTTATATCTCTTCTTCTCCTTCAGTTTTCATTTTCGTTTGGACAGTACAAAGACCCAAAAGGCTATGTAGCGTCAGATTCTAATCAAGAATATCCTGCCAAGTACGAGTGGGAAAAGAGCGCGAAATACAAGAACTACACCCGAGACAGCTACTATTTGGTAATGCGCGATAGCGTGAAAATTGCCATCGATGTGTATGTGCCGAAAGTGAAAAAAGGGCATCACGGTAAGTTCCCAACAGTCTTGCATCAATGGCGTTACTGGCGAGATTTTCAATTGAAATGGCCTTACAGCATGCTCAGTAAAGCGCCAAACGGACCTCTTGGTAAATTTTTCAAATCAATAATAGCCAATGGTTATGCGCTGGTGAGTGTTGACTCTCGGGGTTCTGGTGCTTCTGAAGGTTGGCGTGCGCACCCATGGACGGAAGACGAGCGTGCAGATATGACCGAGATTATCGACCATATTATTGCGCAATCTTGGAGCGATGGAAAAATTGGTGTTGCTGGCGTTTCGTACAGCGGAACCACTTCAGAATTTGCAGCTATTGAGCAACACCCAGCCGTAAAAGCGGTGGTAAACATGTACTCACTTTTTGATGTGTATCCAGACAATGCTTTTGTTGGCGGAATTCACAACATTGGATTTACTGAGGTTTGGGGAGAGGCTAATGAAGCGTTAGACAGAGATGAATTACCTCCAAAAGCAGGCAAAGCCAAGAAATTTGTGAAAGGAGTTTCTCGTCCGAAGAAAACGTTTGACGGAAGAAGCGCCAAAGGTGTTTTTGAAAACGCTCAAGAACAACACAAGCGAAACGCAAACGTAAATGATGGTGCCTTGACCATTGTTTACCGAGACGATAAGGCGAAAAGTAATGCGGCTGTGTCTTCAGATTTTTTCAGTCCGCATACTTATTGGAAAGACCAAGACGCCAGCGGAGCAGCGATTTACAATTGGAGTGGTTGGTTTGATGGTTCGTACAATGATGCCGCGGTTAAGCGATATCTCACTCTCACCAATCCACAGAATAAGTTGATTCTCGGTCCATGGGAACATGGAGGAAGTTTCAACGCGGGGTATACTAATCCAGGTCATTCTGGGTTTGATCATATTGGCGAAGTATTGCGGTTTTTCGACCATTACCTAAAAGGCTGGGATACTGGAATTACCAAAGAGAAACCGGTTCATTATTTCACGATGGTTGAAGAAAAATGGAAGTCTTCAGATGTTTGGCCACCCAAGAATACTGAGCATAAATCGGTCTTTTTCGATGCAGAAAATACCCTCACTTGGAGGAATGATTACTCAGCGCACGAAACCAAGAAATCGGAGTTAAAATATTGGGGAGATTCCTTGAATCACCTAAAAAGCATTGGTGTTCCGGAACAGCTAAAGAAGCTACATCGTGATGCTATGCTATCGCCAGAAGACAAATTGAAGTTGGCAAACTATCAACACGTTGAGATTGAATATCAGCGAGCATTGAGCGAATTGAATGAAGCAGCGGTTCAGGTAAGAGAATGGAGAGATAACGGTGAAGGTTCGGATGTTTATCAGGTCGATTCGACCACCTCAATGGGAATGTATGTGAAGTTCCGTTCGGTTTCTGGGCAGTTGAAAACGCCTCATACCTATCCAGACAGAAATAAGCGAGATTCACTTTTATTGGTTTACGATTCTCAACCATTGGAAGCGGATATGGAAGTAACCGGTCATGTGTTGGTAGACATTTTTGTGAGTTCGTCTACAAGTGATGCTCAGGTTTTCGTTTACCTCGAAGACATTGATGAAAACGGTAAGGTTGAGTACGTGACCGAAGGAGAGTTGCGCGCGCTGCATCGAAAAATCAGCAATGAGAAAGCACCATACAAACAAGTTGGACCCTATCATTCGTACTTGAAGGAAGACGGACAACCATTGAAAGAAGGCGAAGTGGCAGAAATGCAGTTCAGTATGCTGCCAATTTCTTATCTATTTAAGAAGGGTCATCGTGTTCGGATTGCGATAGCCGGAGCGGATGCAGACCAATTCCGAAACATGACAAACGATGAACCGCAATACACGATTCATCGTTCGTTCAAGTATCCAAGTAGGGTTGTGTTGCCTGTGGTTACGCTGCTTGCGAATTAACAGATTCAGAAGTACCTGCTCTTCGAGCGCACACTTCTTCAAATGTCTCGTCATACTTCGGGTGGTTGGTGCCCATTAATCGGTCCCAAACATTGAAGTAGAGGCTGTAATTGCAGCTGAAATATTTGTGGTGCATGTTATGATGCGTGGCCGTATTATGCCAACGAAAAACTTTGTGTTTCGTAAATCCCTTTGGGAATACTTCAAATCCCAAATGCCCTCCAACATTAAGCGCAAACTGGTAAAGAATCCATGTTAAAACTGCCGCTGGATGAACAGGAATAATTAGAACTAAGAGCGGAAAATATGCTCCTTGAATAATTGCCTCAAAAGGATGAAACGAAAAGGCGGCCCAAGGCGTTGGATCAGTGCTTTTGTGATGCACCAGATGCACGTATTTGAATAGAGGTTTCCAGTGCATTGCACGATGGGTCCAATAAAACCAAGCGTCATGTAGAATGATTAGCATAGGGATGCTTAACCAGAAGTACACCTGACCAAATTCAGTCATGTCACCATACAGAGCACTTTGCCCAGATTGTATCATGTGAAAAGTGAACATGCTGATTATGGAGAACACGACAATGGAACTCAGCGAATACAGCACTTCACGCCTCACGTCTTTAGCCTTGGGAACCTTCTGCTGAATTTTCATTCGGAAGGTTTTCGATTGGAATAGCACGTAAAAAATGAAATATGGAATTCCAGCAAATAGCGCATACCTAATCAGGTTTTTGCCGCCCGATGCGATGAATTTATCCAGATAAACTTGCCATTCCATTATTCGAAATTACACGATTACCATTTGATAGCTACTTTACCCATCGACTTTCGACCTTCCACAAATTCATGCGCTTCGGCCAATTGTTCCGCAGGAAATTCAGCTCCAACAATAGGTTTAATTTCCCCAGCTTTCCATAATTCGACTACGGCTTTCATGGTTCTAGAAAGCACTTCTGGACGGTCATCCGCAACATGAAGCATGTTTACTCCAATCATTGCTTTTGAGTTCATCAGCAATTGAATTGGGCTGAACAATCCGAAGTTAGCGGCAAGCTTTAGTTGATTGATGGCGGCCAAACCTCCTGCCACCTGTTCTGATGCACCGTACCCAATGATTCTACCACCTTTTCCAAGGCTGTTAAATCCTTTGGAATATGATTTTCCACCTAATGAATCGAATACAATATCCAAACCACGGCTACCTAATTTATCTTTAATTACCCGAGCGAAATCTTGTGTTCTGTAATTGATGGGATGATGAACTCCTTGTTCTTGGATGTACTTCAGTTTTTCATCGGAACCAGCCGTTCCATAAATGGTACAGCCTTTTCGTTTCAAGAGTTGAACCAAAGCGGTTCCTACTCCGCCTGCTGCTGCTTGAACCAATACATGATCCTCAGGAAAAACTGACACTCTTTCTTCTGCGCAATGGTATGCCGTGCAATATTGCACCGCTAGTGCCAAAGCTTCGCCAAGCGGAATGTCTTCAGGAATAGGTTGAACGGCTCTTTCATCGGCCAAAACGTGCGTAGAATATCCGCCAAAGCGAGAAAATGCTACAACCCGAGTACCTGCTGGAATAGTCTCATTGCCAATCATTGACTCGTCCATCGTTCTTCCAACAGACTCATATCCAACTACACACGGAGTGGGTGGCGCATCTTGATACAGCCCTTTTCTGGCCATGATGTCCGCAAAATTTATCCCGAATCCTTCCGTTACTACACGGATGTATCCGTCTTGTTTAGCAGGTATTTCCGACTCCCTGAGTTCGAAAGAAGTGCGCGCACTTCCGTGTTTTATTATATAAAATGACCGTTGTTTTTCCATCTCAATAAAGCTACACATCCATTACATTCTTTTCCTTTGCGGCAATGCGCAAACTCATACTTCTAATTCTAGGTGCCTTTTGGTTTGCAAATGGGTTTTCTCAAAACGTGATTCGCGGGTTTGTTTATGATGAAAAAACAGATGCCCCGCTAGTTTTCGCGCACGTGGTTATTAATGATGGCCCGTTTGGAACCACTACCGACCTTTCTGGTTTTTTCGAATTGGAAAGCCAAGTTTCGCTCACTCATGTCAGCGTTAAATACATTGGATATGAGACTCAAACATTCCCAATCACAGTTGGTTCAGATACGCTTGAATTTAGCTTGAAACGTTCTGTAAATGAACTAGCGGAGGTAACTGTTTTTCCGGGTGAAAATCCTGCCGAACGGATTATTATGAATGTGGTGAAAAATCGAAAACAAAACGACCCTGGTCAGTTGTCATATTTCACCTACAAGGCATACGAGAAGACCATTTTTACTTTGGATGAAGACACGGCTTTAACCAACAAACGGGCGAAAGAAGACACCATGGTTGTGGCCATCAGGAACCTGTTGGAAAAGCAACACATTATGATGTCGGAAAATGTGTATGAACGCAAATTTCGCAACGGGAAATACACCGATAACGTGATGGCTACCCGATTCTCAGGAATGAAGAACCCTCAGTTTGCGATGTTGGCCAGTCAGATGCAATCGTTTTCCTTTTACAAGGATTATTTCTCGCTAGGAGAACAAGCTTTTCTTGGACCGATAAGCCCGAATAGTTGGAGCCGATATTTCTTCAATATCGAAGACACGATCCGCATTCAGCAAGACACAGTAATCATCATTAGCTACCAGCCTAAAAAGGGTAAAACGTTTGACGCTCTAAAAGGAATGCTGCATATAAACATGAGCGATTTTGCCATCAGAAACGCTACTGCAAATGTGGTAGATGGACAAGGGGTGGAGATAAGGATTCAGCACAAATACGAGAAGTTAGAAGGTAAAACATGGTTCCCTACGCAGCTGAATACAGATTTCAAAATGCTGGGATTAAACCTCGGAGGATTCAAAATAAAAGGCGTTGGAACCACCTATAATAAAGAGGTGAATCTGGATGAAAAGGTGCGAGCAATTGATATCAGCTCAAACACGTTGGAACTTGATTCGAAGGCGCATAAGAAAGATTCGGCTTTCTGGAATTCTGAACGGCAAGCACCACTTTCTGAGAAGGAGTTAAGAACATATCATGTAATAGATAGTGTTGGAAAAGAGCTGAAGTTGGAGCAACGCATTAAGTTGTTAATCGCCTTCGGAACAGGACGATTTCCAATTGGCCCAGTTGAGTTGGATTTGGATAAGATTATTGATTACAACGAGTACGAAGGGTTTCGTCTGACTACGATTATTGGAAGGCTGATTTAAAACTTCAGGGTAAATTCAG
>ERZ889078.810-NODE-810-length-26863-cov-6.958371_pt1 | contig 26863 bp, 21 predicted proteins | sample MGYA00521266_ERZ889078 | MGnify/ENA primary metagenome ERZ889078 (study PRJEB32303, sample SAMEA104408618) | aquatic metagenome | biome: Brackish water; feature: Pelagic; material: water | place: Baltic Sea | collected 2014-06-16T06:34:00 | depth 76,534 m ...
TCATGAGATTGCAGCGGTGCACACGTTGACAACGCGGGAGCATCGCGGCATCCCCGCGGCCCGATGACCCCGTCGCCCCCTCTGGAGAGCCACATGATCTTGATCACCGACGCCTCAAGAGACTATGTGCTCACCAGTCGTGGCAGCCGCGCGATGCCCTTCGATCGCTCCGCCGATCGGCAGCGGGCGCCGTTCACGGCCAACGTTGGTCACATGGAAGCGCACCCGGCGACGCAGCCCGCCGCCGAGTCGATCAACGCGGACCACGACCGCGCACCGCAGCACGACGACGCCGACGCAGCGCAGGTGTAATTTGGCCAGGCTGTGCACAGCCAGTACACAGCCTGCGCACAGCCAGCGAACAGCGCGTGAACACGTCATAAACAGTCAGTGAACAGTCAGCACGTCGCCAGCGCAGCAGGCGATCGTGCAGGCGAGCCGTCGGTCAACCGAAACCAAGCTCCAGCCGCGCCTCTTCGCTCATCCGCTCCATGCTCCACGGCGGATCGAACACGAGCTCCACCTCGGTGGCCGAGACGCCCGGCAGGCGAATCAGTCGGCGCTCCACGTCGTCTTTCAGCACCTGACCCATGCCGCAACCTGGCGCCGTGAGCGTCATCTGAACGTCGATTCGGACGCTGCCATCCTCGAGCTCGACGACATCGCAGCCGTAGATCAGGCCCAGATCGACGATGTTCACCGGGATCTCGGGGTCGTAGCAGGATGTCAGCACTTCGAGCACGCGGTCTTCGTCGATCTCTGCGTCCTCGGCGTCCAGCAGCGCTGGGTCGATCTCTTTGCCGATCGCGTCGGCGTCGGGACCGTCGATGCGCACGAGGTAGCCCGTGTCTACACGGATCGTATAATTGCCGCCGAGCAGCTGATTGATGACGCCCTGGGTTCCCTGCGGCACGCGGATGCGAAAGCCGTCGGGGATGATGATGGCGTCGCAGTCGCGAACGAAAGTGACCTCCTCCCACCTGCTGCCGCTCTTGCTGGCGTCGGGGGCTTGGTCCTGGATGTGCTCGTCACTCACGCGTGCCTCCGGCAACTGGGTCGAGGTGGGCCACGCTTTAGCCTTCCGGCACGCACGGAGCAAGGGCTGGGCAAGCAATCCCACGGTCTGACGGGGATTTTAGCCACATCGGCAGCGCGGCCCCCGGCTCACTTAAGCGCGGCGATCGCGCGTTGGAGTGCGGCGTCATCGGCCAGCAGGGCCTCAACACGCCGATCGGCGAGCAGCGCGCCCCAGTCCTTACGGCGCGCCGCGGCGCGCAGCACAGGATCGTCCAGCGTGCCCGTCGCCGGCCGTTGGGTCGTTCGCGAGCGCGCACGGCCGGCACCTCGCGCTGGCCCAGGCCCCGGACCCTGCAGCGGCTCGAGCGCGTCGTCATCGACCCTGCCGTCATCACCAGCGGCGTTGGGCCTCCGTCGATCCGCGCGTCGTGACGACCTTGCGAGCGCCTTTTGCAGGGCCGCGAGCGGCGCCAAGCTCACCTCGGCCACCGGGTTGTAGCGGCGCGTAGCGTCGACCGCCTGGCTCACGCGCCACTGGCTTCGAACACGCGGAAACCGCTCAAAGAGCGTCCCCTGAACCAGGACGCCAGCAGACAAGATCAGCCAGCAGAGCAGCAGGCCTCGCACGCCACCCAACACCGCGCCCAAGCCGCTATCGAATCGCTTCGCGCCGTGGCTCCACTTCTCTAGCGCTTCGGGGAGATAGCCCTGCGCGATACGGAACAACAGCAGCACGGCGGCGAAGCTGAGCAACGCGCTGGCGACCGCGACGCTGCCTGCCGTGTAGCCATGACCGGCGAACGCCTTTGCGATCCACGGCGACAGATGCGGCGTGGCGAGCCACGCGACGACCAGCCCGGCGATACCGAGAAACTGACCCAGGAACCCCTGCGCCCAGCCGAGCGCAATGGTGACTAGGACGATGAGCGCTACGCCCGCGTCGATCCACATGGGTCGGCCTCCTGCAGCTCGATGGGACTAAGGGTTGGGGGGCGGCGGTGGTGGTGGCGGGACGTCATCTCCCGCCGCCGGTGGAGCCCGCGCCTTTGCTCTCCGCCGCCGACGCCTCCGCCGCTTCAGCCTCGGCCGCCGCGAGCAGCTTCTTGTACCCCGCGTTGTCCGGGATGAGCTCGACGGCCTTGCGCAAGTATCGCACCCGCAACGAGTTGAGCTTCGTCGCCTGCGCCAGTCGCACCAGCTTGGAGGCCTTGGTTTGGGCCTCCGACACCTTGGCCGTGCCATCACCCGTCGGCGGTTTCACCACGACGCGCTCGGAGGCACATGGCGTCTGCCACTGGTCTTTCTGGTGGAAGTCGAAGCGCCACGTCTCTGCGCCCTCGAAGTTGCAGCCTCGCCCGATGAGCAGTCCCGTGGAGTTGAAGAAGTAGAAGGGCCCATGTTTCACGCCGGTGTGCATCTGTGACTGACTGCGCTTGCGGCCCTGAGCGTCCCGTGTCAGCCACATTCCGTGCGCCTTGCCATCGAGGTAGCCACCCTGCTCTGTCAGCACCTCGCGGCAGACCTGAGTCACGCCTGTGCCCGTGCACACCGCCCCAAATCGCGCCGCCGGGCCGGTTCTTCGGCCTTTGTCGTAGGTGAGGACTTCGGTGCGCGTGGCGCAGGCGACTTTCACGTCGTACTGCATCCATGGGCCGTGGCGGCGTCCGTCGGCGAGCATGCAGCCGGCCTGGACCGGCGTGGTGCACCGCGGAACTGGGGCGCGATCGAGGACGGTCTGCCACGTCGCCCCGGGCGGGCACGCAGCCGCGCCCGTGACGAGGACCGGCAGGACCAACTTCGCCTCGACACTAGGCGGAGGCGGCGCGCCAGTCGCGACCGGAGTCGCGCCGGGGGGTGGTTTTGCCGACGTTGGTGCTGGAGGCGGGGCCGCTGCCGGTGGCTGGGTTGCGGCAGGCGGCTTGGCTGCCGGTGGGGGCGGGGTCGACGACGCCGCGGGAGGCAGCGCCGCGGCGGGCGCCGACGTCGCGAGCAGCGCGAACAGCAGCCATCCCGACACCGCGCGTGGACGGCAGACAGGGGTGGCCAGCGAGGCCCGAGTGGCTTGAGTCATTGGGATCATCGAATTCCTCCAGAGCGCACGCGAGCCGCCGGTGTCGACGGTGGCGTGTGGATGCTAGCCAGCGCCGAGCGGCCGCGCCACATTCGAGCCAACCCGCGGCAACCCCTCAATCCTGATGTAGCAGAGGGGCCAACGCGCTCGGTAGAGACAACCGCTACGCCGGAGCTCAGACGCGCCACCAGGGCGAACCCTTCATCACGGCAGGCTCCACGTCCACTTCGCGAGCAAACTATGCTGCTGTGGCTGCTCGCCCTGGAACGTACCCTGCCACACCACGAACACATCGCTGCCGCGCCGCCACGTCCAGCGCAGACGCGCGTTGACCGGAACTCTGCGCTCCAGCCGATTCCAGCCAACGAAGAGGTCGAGGTTGAGGTCCGGCGTGAAGCCCACCGCTGCGCGACCGTTGATCACGGCGGCGAGGAAGCCCGCGCGCTCGTCGGTGAACGACACCCGAGACAGCGACCAGCCCGCCTCAAGCCGAAGGAATCCGCCTGGCCGGAACACGAGCGAGCCCGTGTTCTCCAGCATGTGACCGTCGAAATAGTCCCGCAGAATCAGGCTCGTGTTGACGGCGGCCGCCCGCACCCACGGCGTCCCGACCGTCATGCCGATGCGGGTGTGGTCGTAGCGGCCGGGCCCGATCGTGGTGTCCCTCCCCACCGTGAACGCGTTCTGCACCGTGAGCTGCGTCTGGTCGGCGAGGACCTCAATCGTGTAGCCCGCGTTCCAGACGACCAACGCCTGGGCGCCGGCGCCGCGGTCGAGCAGGTGCGCGCGGTCAGCGACCCCATTGACCCATCCCTTCACGTTCACGCGCTCAAGGCCGTAAGCGCCGATGCGCGGCTCCACCACGAGGCTTGTCTCTGCGCTGTGCACACCGACGCGGCGATAGAAGCCGAGGTCGGCGCGGAAGTCGCCGTCAAACCAGCTGTAGGCCACGCTGGGTCGGACGACGGCGCCGCGCCACGTCGCGTCGATCGCCGTTCCTGCGTGCACGCGCTGCGCTGCTGCGGTGCCGCTCGTCACCGCGCCGACATCGGCGGTCGGGACCTTGGCGGCGGTGCCGCTGCGTCCGAGCACGGTGAAACCCTCGATCAGCAGCGGCGACCCACCGCCGCGGAAGGCGCCGTCCAGCCCAACAACCGAGTTGTGATCGCCGGCGAGCGACAAGGACTGTCTGTGGGTCCACATGATCCCGATGTTCGACCCATCGGTGGCCTGCCATTGCCCTCGGGCCACGCTGTGATTGGACCACGGCTGCTCGCCATCGCTCGGCGGCCGCGTGACCACGTCGAGCAAGCCAAAACGCAGCGACGGCGCTGGCTGCCCGACCGCTTTCAAGCCGAGAAAGATGGGGATTCGCTGTCCTGCGTTGAGCCCGATGCGACGGCTATGAAAGAGCTGGGCGCTGCTGCTGCGGCCGAACGTGAAGACCTCGACGTCACGGAGAAAGAACTCGCGCTTCTCGGGCATGAAGAGGCTGAAACGCGAGAGATTGACGACCTGATCATCCACGTTGGCCTGGGCAAAGTCGGTGTTGACGGTGACCTGGGCGCGCACGCCACTGCCGAGGCGCAGGCTCGCGTCCACGCCGCCGTCAAACGTCGCGACGAGGCGCGGTGTGGAGGCGGCACCCGCTAGCAACCACGGCACGATGCGATATGCGCTGTCGACGGGTGCGCTGGAGGTCGCGCTGGCTTCGCGAGGCAACCCGGCGAGCGCGCTGAACCCGGAGAGATGGCCGTACAGACTCGCAGAGATCGCGCTGAAGGGGGGCGGCATGAGCGCCCAGTCGTAGGTTGCGTTGCGACCGGCGTGGTCGCGCGTCAAGTTGAGGCCAATCGTTTCGGGCGGATCGGCCGGATCGATGCCAAGCGACGCCCACGGGATTCGAAACTCCGCGCTCCAGCCACCAGGCACACGCGCGGCGGCACCCGACCAACGAGCGTCGAACTCCCGTCGCATCTGCGACTCATTGATACCGCGATAGTCGAGTCTGGCCCCGGCCGGGTTGAGCACGAATCCGGCGGTCGTACGGTGATCGTGGCCCGCGTCGAGCTTCACGCTGATTGCGTCATCGGAGAAGATGGCAAAACTGTCGCGCGCCGTCGTCCGCGCCCTGATCTGAGCGGCGTCGCGCTCGCCACAGAACACGCCGATGTAGAGAAACGAGCCATCGTAGAGCACGGAGAACCACGTCACCTCAGGCGGCCGAGCGCGCAGTCTGGGCTTGCGCTCGATGAAGCCGGCGTGTCGCTTGGCGTGTCGCCAGGCCAGCTCATCTAGGTGGCCGTCGATGTCGAGGGGAACGCGGGTGACGCTGGCGCGGGCCGTGCGGGCGGAAGTGGACTTTGAGGCTGGACTTGCGGGGGTTTCAGCCGCGATGGCGGGGCAAGCATCAGCGAACAGGCGTCCGACCAGGGCGACGGCGCCAAGCCAAACCGCCAGGCGGATACGAGGCTGGCGGATGGACTCCACCCTGCGCCGGGGCACGACGTCGGCGACACCGGTCCCACGACGCCTGCCTGAGACGGGCGCCCTCTCGTGTTCAGGTCGCTTCATGGGGCGAGCGGGTCGCCCTTGCTCTGCAGCCAGGTCTTCGCGAGTGGCTTCGGGTCAAACCCCGTCTCGGCGGCGATGACATCGAGCAGCGCCGAGAAGCGCACCGCGTTGCCGAGGTGTGTCTTCACGAACACGCCCAGCGCGGCGTCCAGCTTGGCAACTCCGACCTGCTGCGCCACGGCTCGTAGAAACAGCGCGCCTTTGTGATAGGTGATCTTCGCGCTCACACCCGAGGCCTCCACGTCGATCTCGTCGCAGGTGGACTGCCACACCACCACGTCTTTCTGGGTGCCGGCCTTCGCCGCGACGCTCTTCTCCATCGCCGCGAACATCGGCTGCATCACCTGCTCGCCCTTGGCGGCGGCCATCGCGCGGACCATCAAGTAGTCTGCGACGCCCTCCGACAACACCAGATCTTCCCAGCACGCGATGCGCACGCCGTTGCCAAACCAACCATGCGCCGACTCGTGGCAGTGCACCGCGAGATCCCCGATCGCCAGATCGGAGACGTGGTAGATCGGATGCATCTCCAGGCCACCGTACGCCATCGGTCCCCACGGCACCGTCACGGCCGCGAGCTGCTTGCCGTACGGATAGGGGCCGAGGGTCGCCTCAAGCCACGACACAGCCTTGGGCCAATCGACGATGCCCGGTAGATCAAGCTTGCCGTCGGTGCCGAGTTGATCGGGTCTCAGCCAGACGCCCAACTCAAGGCCGCTCTGCGTCTCGCCGACCTTGTGGTAGCTGTACGCGCCGATCGCCAGCGCGACGGCATAGGACGGCACACGCGCGGTCACCTCCGAGGCGAACACGGCCACGTCGCCCTTGGCGAGACCCTTGACCTTGAGCGTGTAGGAGAAGCCTTCCGAGGGGGCGCTGTGACACGGAAAGAGGTTGCTGCAGTGCCGCGGCCACGTCACCGACGAGCCGGCGTTCATGAGGCCGATCATCGCGTCGTAGCGCTTGAAGGTGTAGCTGATCATGAGGCTCGGCGTGAAGTCCGTCGCGGGCAGCGACACATGCAGGAGCTTGCCGCTGTGCTGGTAAGATGGGCTGCCAAGGACGGTGATGTCGCTCAGGCCGCCGACCTCGAACGTCACGCTGCCGCCGGTAAACGCTGGCATCACCTTCCAGTGCGCCACGCCTTTGTTGGTGCTCAGGTCGAGCGTCAAGTCGAGGCGAATGAGGTCGTGCGAGAGGTTCGGCGTGATGTTGATCGTCGCCCCGGTGTCGGCTGCAAATGTGTCAGCTGCGAGCGTGTCGGCTGCGAGCGTGTCGGCCGCGAGCGTGTCGGCCGTCGAGGTATCTGCAGCACCCGCGGCGCCATCTGGCGTCGGCGAGCACGCGAGCATCACCACGCCTGCGAAGGCCACCATCGCCGCCCGCACCATCCAAGCGCAGTCATGGCTCCCCGAGGGCAAACCAGCACGCGACGAGGTACGCGCGACGACCCGATAACGCGGCGGTTCAGCGGTCTTCGAGTCGGCAACTTGGACCATATGCGCAGCTCCCAAAGCCGTTCTCGACACCCACCTACCACAAAAAGTCAGCCCATAAAAAGTCAGCCCATAAAAAGTCAGCCCATAAAAAGTCAGCGGGGCGGCGCTTCGTTCAAGAAGTACCGCCCCGCTGACATCAACCGAATTGCCGTGGGTGCAGCCGCGATTGGCCTGCAACTGCGACGTGATCTAGTTGAAGACGCGATCCTTGAGGCCCTTGCCAGCCTTGAAGACGGGCACGGTGCGCGCGGCGATGGTGATCTTGTCGCCGGTGGCCGGGTTGCGGCCCTCGCGCTCTTTGCTGCGACGCGTGCTGAACGTGCCGAAGCCGGGGAGCGTGACCTTGCGGCCAGCGTCCATCTCGATGGCGATGATGCCGGAGCCGTCTTTCGTGTCGAAGATGGCGTTAACCACCTCAAGGGCCTTGGCCTGCGAGAGATCGGTGTTGCCGGCGAGCTTAGCTGCGAGTTCTTTCTTAGTCATTTGGGTCCTCCAGTGGATGTCTTGGACGTTCAGCGCTGAACGTTAGGGGCTTAAGGTGACCGGATGATACGCGCCGAATGCGCTTCGACAAGCCGTTTAGGCCGGAAAACCGGGGTTTTTTTGAGTCCGTCGTGCATTTAGCGTCCTCGCTGTATGCGACCGACGCCCCGGCACCACTTGATTGCCGTGCACTATTAAAGGGTTGAGCCAATCCCCGGGGAGTTACCTCGCGTCGATTTAGTCCGACCCAAACACACTTCCGTCCGCAATCTGCGCGCCATCTCGCCCATCGGCGCTGATCAAAACGTCGCCAACCACCTGCACATCTCTACCAAACGTGACATCGCCACGGACCGTCAGCCGTGTGCAGGCCAGCAGCGAGGGGGGGCCGTGCGGAAAGCGGCGCTCGAGTTGATCGATATGTCCAAACCACTCCGGGTCGAGGTCGACGACCGGGGGCGTCTCGACGCGGTCTGGATGCGGCACCATGATCGCCGCATCGCTGAGCGAATAGACGTCTGAGCGCAGGCGAACGAGGTCGTTGGTCGATTTCACGGGTGCGAACCGCGCACGCGGCACCCGGATGGCGCCCGCGCCGGTGAAGACCTCCAGCGCGGCGCCCATCGCCGTCTCGAGCTGCCAAACCGGCGGAGAGTCGGGATCTGTGGGCACGAGGAGCTTGCCGTTGCGGATCATTGGCAGGCCCAGAACGTCATCGCGATCGGCGAGCAGCGCGGCGAGGGCGTCCAGGTCGAACCAGAGGTTGTTGGTGTTGAAGAAGCGGTGGCGGCGCCAGTCTTGAAAAGCCGCCGCATCCTCGGCCGCGCACTGCGCAGACTCGCGGAGCAGCAACCGCCCCTGCCGGTCCTGGGCCAGATGGCCGCCTTTGCGGTCGGCCTCCGTGCGATCAGCGACCTCCATCAGGAACGGCAGGCCTCGACTCACCAGGTAGCCGAGGATCGTCGGGTCTAGGGTCGCGCCGAGATTGTCGGCGTTGGAGACGAAGGCCCAACGGAATCCGGCGCCCCGGAGCCTATCGAGCGTGCCCGAGGTCAACAGCGCGCTGTACAGGTCGCCGTGGCCGGGCGGGCACCAGGTCTGTCCCTCGTCCGGCCAGCTCGCTGGAGCGAGCCCCGCGGCCAGCACCTTCGGCACGCGATGCTGCACAAAGCCGAGCGGCAAGTCGGCCACTGCGAGCCCCGGATGGTGTGCGAGCGCGGCGAGGCTGTCGTACTGCGTGCGAAAGCTGTTCATCAGCAGGAGCGGCAACCGCGCGGCAAACACCCGGCGCTGATGCAAAGTCTGGCGAGCGATGATGTCGAGAAACGACGCGCCTGGTTTGACCTCAAGCAACGACTTCGCGCGTGCCATCCCCATCGACGTGCCCAAGCCGCCGTTGAGCTTGATCACCACGGTCGAGTCGAGGGCGAGCTGACCGACCCGCGTCCCGTCCGGGTCGGTCTCGGATAGCGTCTCCATGTCCGGCACCGCGGCCACTGGAGAGAGCTCCGCTTCGTGGAGCAGCCCCGTCGCGCCCGAGACGAGCTGCCGATAGTAGTGGACAAAGGACCGAATTGCCGGCTCCGGCTGCCCCGCGATCCGCATGCGCGCAACAAATGCTGCCTCGTGACTCATGACGCTCTCCAACAATTGGCCCTGCAAGCTGCGGTGCGCACCCTAGCCGCCTCGCGCGGCGAGCCAGCGCTCCTGCTTGTCCGTGAGGTGCTCCCACGCCGCATAAACTTCGTCGCGCGCGGCCATCAGCGCCTCCAAGCTCGCGCTCGCGGTTCGCAACCGCTCGTGATCAGACAGGACGTCTGGCGCGATCATCTGGGCCTCAGCCGCGGCGACAGCGGCGTCGGCGCGCTCGACCTCATCCTCGATGACATCGAGGCGCTTCTGCTCCGCCCACGTCAGCTTTGGCGCAGCCGGGCCACGCGCGGCCGCTCGCTTCGGATCCTGATTTTCTAGTGTTTTTGCTGCAGCCGCGGCCTGTTCACGCTTGACGATCCGCTCTTCATTCATCCGCGCTTGCCACGCCGACCAGCCGCCGCTGTGCAGATGCCACGCGCCATCACCCGGAAGGTGGAGGACGTTGGTGCAGACCCGGTCCAGAAACGCGCGGTCGTGGCTGACGACGACCAGACATCCGGGGTAGGCGATCAAGGCCTCTTCCAGCACGGACAGCGTCTCGAGGTCGAGATCGTTGGTTGGCTCATCGAGGGCAAACAGGTTCATCGGGCGTTGCAGGGCGCGCGCCAACAGCAGGCGAAAGCGCTGCCCGCCGCTCAAAGTGCTCACCTGCTGCTGCAAGTCGTCGCCACGAAACAGGAACCGCTCCAGCCAGGAGGCGACGTGCACCTTGTCGCTGACGACCTCCCGCCCTTTCATGCGCTCGACGGTGACCCAATCCCCCCCAGCCGGCGTCGCCATCTGCTTGACGGTCGCCTCACTGTCGAGGCCAGTTCGCTCTTGGTCGATGTAGAGCACCTCCGTGTTTTTGCCCAACGTCAACGTGCCCCCAAGCGGCGGCAGCTGGCCGATGATGGTGCGCAGCAGCGTCGTCTTGCCCGCGCCGTTCGGGCCGATGAGGCCGAGACGCCAGCCGCGGGTCAGCGTCAGGTCGATGCCTTCAGCGATGCGGTGCGCTGGCTGCTCCGCCGTCGCCGGGTAGCCAATACAGAGCCCGCGAGTCTCGAGGATCGTCTTGCCGAGACGCCGCCCCTGCTCGACGCCGAAATCCACCGTCTTGGGCGCCTTGTAGTCGGTCTCCATCAGCGCTTCAGCCCGATGGATCCGGGCTTTTTGCTTGGTCGACCGCGCCTTGGGCGACCGACTCATCCACTCAACCTCGGTCGACAGTCTGCGCTTGCGGTTGGCCTCGGACCGCGCCTCGAGGTCCTCCTGCGCCAGCCGCGCCTCCAAGTAGGCCGAGAACGAGCCGGGATAGGACCACAGCTTGCCGTTGCGAATCTCGATGATCCGGTCGACCACCTGCTCCAGAAAATAGCGATCGTGGCTGATCAGCACCACCGCGCCGTTGAAGCGGCCCAACCACCCCTCCAGCCACTCGATGCTCTCCACGTCAAGGTGATTGGTCGGCTCGTCGAGGAGCAGCAGATCGGGTTCCTCGAGCAGCGCACCAGCCAGCGCGGCCCGGCGGCGCGTACCGCCCGATGCCTCGGCGATCGTCATGGCGGAGTTGTCGACATGCAGCTCCGTGAGCATCCGATCGGCGCGTAGTTCGCGTTCAAACTGTTCGAGCCCAACGCGGTTCCGTCCGGCGCCTGCGATAGCGACCTGACGCAGGGTGTGGCTGGGATCCAGCGGCGGATTTTGCGGCAGCCAGGTCCGCATGATGCCGTTGCGCCACGCCATCTCGCCAGAATCAGGGGTGTCTTCGCCAGCCAACATACACAGGATGGTCGACTTGCCCGAGCCGTTGACGCCGAGCAGGCCGATCTTCTCGCCATGGAGCACGTTGAGCTCGACGCCGTCGAGGATCACCTTGTCGCCAAAGGCTTTGCGCAGATCGTTCGCGGTGAGAATGGGCATGACTGTTCCTAGGATTCCAAGGGGATCGCGTCGAGCGCGAGCCATCGCTCGGCGTAGCGACCGGGACCGGCGCAAAGAATGAAGCGCACCCCGTTTGCGTCGCGTTTCTTGTCGTGTCGAAGGCCAGCGCGCACTGCGTCACGGTCGATGTTTGCCGGCAATTCGGTGGGTAGGCCAAGGGCGGCGAGCAGCGCGATGGCCCTCGCGGCGTCGGCGGTGGTGCAACAACCTGCGGTGACGGAGGCGGCGAGCGCGGCGACCATCCCCAGCGCGACGGCTTCGCCGTGTCGAAACGTCACAAAGTCCGTGGCGTGTTCGATCGCGTGGCCTACCGTATGGCCGAAATTCAGCACCCTGCGCAGACCGCCTTCGCGTTCGTCCCGCGCGACAACAGACGCCTTCAGCGCGATGGCGCGTGCGACGATGGGCCGCAGCGTGTTGAGGTCACCCGCGCGCAGCGCTGCAGCGTCTCGCTCGAGCCAGCGCAGCAGCTCAGCGTCGAGGGTCAACGCGACCTTGACCACCTCGGCGAGGCCAGCGACGCGGTCACGCGGCGGCAGCGTGCTGAGGGTCGCCAAGTCACACCCGACCCAGGTGGGCTGGTGAAAAGCGCCGACGAGGTTCTTGCCTTGCGCGTAGTTGATGCCGGTCTTGCCGCCAACGCTCGCGTCGACCATCGCCAGGACGGTGGTCGGCAGCTGCACGACTCGGACACCTCGTAGGGCCGTCGCGGCCGCGAAGCCCGCCATGTCGCCCGTCACGCCGCCACCGAGCGCGATCACCACGACGCCACGGTCCGCGCCGTCATCCAGCAAGTGGTCCCAGATCCCCTCGACGGTGCGCAGGGTCTTGTGCGCTTCGCCAACCGGAAGGACATGCACGTCGTGTCGCACACCCGCGCGGTCGAGGGCCGCCCGCAGCGGCGGGAGCCAATGCGGGGCGACCTGCGCGTCCACGACCACCAACGCCCGCGGCGGCGCCAGCGCAGCCACCTGCAGCGCACCGCGAGCGAGGGCGCCCTCGCCAACCCACACCTCGTATTCACGGTCCCCGAGCGGCACCGTGACACGCACCTGCGCGGCGACCTCGGCTTGGCCGGCGTCGAGCGCGTCCGCGACCTCAGCGGCTGCCTGGTCAGCCGAGACGGCGAAATCAGCCGTTGCGTAGGACGGCAGTCGCCTTCGCCAGCGATGTTCGAGCGCGCTGTCCGGGCTGAGGTGGCTTGGGTCCGCGTTGTCCTCGTCGATCCCGGCCGCGGCGAGGGGTCGCGTGATGTCTGCGTCCGCAGCGATCCGACCATGCAGCGTCGGCCAAGGCGCCGCGAGCCAGGCGCAGAGGCCAAGGCGCTCGAGCATGGCGCGATTCACCTCACGCTCCAGGACGCCGCCGCCGGTCGCGATGACATGCGGGGGTGCGTCCGCCAGCTGATCGGCGAACTGAATGAGCAACGCTGTCTCAAGGTCTCGAAATCCAGTCTCGCCATCGGTCGTGAAGATCTCTGCGATAGTGCGACCCGTTCGCGCTTCCAGCGCGGCGTCCAGGTCGAGAAACACGTGGCCGCGGCGCGCCGCCAACAGGCGACCGACGGTGCTCTTTCCGGCGCCCATGAAGCCCGTCAGCACCAGATGCGCACCACGACCATGCTGCGCTGGGTGGCAAGGAGTAGGCGAGACCACGTGGCCATCTGTCCGGGGCTGATTCATCGCTTGCTCCGTCAGTTGGGGTTGACACCGTTCCACTGCACTAATACACCGGGCGGAGGCGCGAGATGCACTCGCGGCGGAACGCGCCAGGGAGCGATGACCATGCCCGTCGACCGACCCGCGCTACCGGATGACCTGCTTGTCGCGCTCACACGGCTCGATGGCGCCGATGCCGTCGCGCTGCTGCTCGACGACCTGCTCACGCCCGCTGAGGTGCGCAGCGTTGGGGAGCGCTGGCAGATCGTCAAGCGTTTGGCCGCCGGCGATAGCCAACGCAAGGTAAGAGACGCGTTGAACGTGTCCATCACGACGGTGAGCCGCGGCGCGAATCAGGCGCGATACGGGGCCGGCGGGTTCAATCTGGCGTTCGATGCGCTGGTCAGCGCTGGGTATCCCGATCCGCGGCGGTCTTCAGGGCCACAAGAGCCGGCGTCGCCGACCACGCACGCCGCAACGACAGAGGAGCGCACGTGAGCCCCGCCCACCTCGAAACGACGGCGTCGCAGCCGGGGCGAGCGCTGCGCGTCCACCCCAGCCTCGATGAGCTGCTGGCCTATGACGGCGACGCGAGCCATGTCGCCGTCAGCGCGACGTTTGTGGCCGACACCATCACACCGATCTCAGCGTTTGCGCGGCTGCGTCAGGGCGTCCAAGGCGGCACGTTCCTCTTTGAGAGCGTCGAGGGCGGCGAGCTGATGGGTCGCTATTCGTTCATGGCCGCGGGCCTGACGGACGGCGTCTCGTTCAAGGACGGGATCGCCACGATCACCGAGCGTGGCCAGTCACGCGACGTACCGTTCACGGACCCACTCGACCTGCTGCGCGCGCGTCTCGCGGACTGGCGGGTTTGGTCGCCTGTGCCGCTGCCACGCTTTCACGGCGGGGCTGTCGGGTGGCTAGGTTTCGACTGTGTCCAATACTTTGAGGGGGTTCCGCTGCCGCCCGGCGCAGGCGTTGATGCGCCTGAGGCGCGGTTGCTCTCCGCGGACTTTGTGGCGGCCTATGACCACTTGCGCCATCGCATCACCCTCATCGCTCACGCGCCGTTGCGAAGCGACTCGCCCGACGCTCGGACCACCGACGCTCGGACCACAGGGTGGCGCGCGGCGCGGACGCGTCTGCAGCGCGCGGCGCGACGTCTACACACCCCGGCGGAGCTGCAGCCGCTCGTCGATCCGGACGACACGTCGTGGCCGACCCCTGACTTCGTGGCCAACCGCACCCGAGCCGACATGGAGGCCGCCGTGTTGCGCGGCAAGGAGGCGATCTCCGCGGGCGAAGTGTTTCAGGTGGTGGTGAGTCAGCGGCTGACGGTGCACGCCCAGATCGACCCGCTCCACCTCTACCGCTGCCTGCGCGCCCTGAACCCCTCGCCCTATATGTTTCTGTTGGAGTTTGACGACGTCGCGCTCGTCGGAGCCTCGCCCGAGGTGTTGGTGCGGCTGGAGGGCGACGAGGTGTTGGTGCGACCGATCGCAGGCACACGCCGCCGCGGCGCCACCGAGTCAGAAGATCAAGCGCTGGCCGCGGAACTGCTCGCCGACGAGAAGGAGCTAGCAGAACACCGGATGCTGTTGGACCTAGGCCGCAATGATGTCGGGCGGGTGGCCAAGCTCGGCACGGTGCGTGTCGACGATCCGCTGCACATCGAACGCTACAGCCACGTGATGCATCTCGTGAGCGACGTGCGGGGCACGCTGGCCGACGGTCTGGATTGTTTCGACGTCTTTCGCGCCTGTTTTCCGGCCGGAACGGTCTCCGGCGCGCCGAAAGTGCGGGCCTGCGAGCTGCTCGCCGAGCTGGAGCCGGATCGCCGTGGGATCTACGCCGGCGCGGTCGGGTATTTTGGTGTTGGGGGTGACATGGACACCTGCATCGCGATTCGCACCCTGGTCGTCGAACCCGACGCGGTGCACGCCCAAGCCGGGGCTGGCGTCGTCTTTGATTCGGTGCCCGCGTTGGAGCACGAGGAGTGCTTGCACAAGGCGCGCGCTGGGTTGCGGGCGGTGGCGGCGGCGCTCGCTGAGGCGCCCGACGCCGCTCTATCCCCCGACGCCGCTCTATCCCCCAGAACGGCGGAGGCCTCGTGATGCATGTGGTCCTCATCGACAACTACGACTCGTTTACGCACAACCTGTACCAGCAGATCGGCGTGCTCGGCGCCCGGGTGACGGTGGCGCGCAACGACGCCGTCGACCTCGCCGCGGTGCGCGCCATGGCGCCGACGCACATCGTGCTGTCGCCCGGCCCTGGGCATCCCGACAACCCCCGAGATTTCGGTATTTGCGCCGCAATTCTCGACGAGATCGCCATGGAAGGGCTGCCGGTATTGGGGGTGTGCCTGGGTCATCAGGGCATCGTCTCGCGCCTAGGTGGGATCGTGCACCGCGCGCCGGAGATCGTGCACGGCAAGACGGCGCGTGTCCGCCACGCAGGTGACGGGATCTTTCGTGGCCTGCCCCAGCCGCTGACCGTGATGCGCTACCACAGCTTGGTGGCGGACGCCGCCACGCTCCCGGCGAGTTTGCGGGTCACCGCGAGCCTGGACGAGCCGGGCAAAGCGCCGCTGATCATGGCGGTTGCGCACCAATCCCTGCCGCTGGTTGGCGTGCAGTTTCATCCTGAGAGCATCGGCACGCCGGATGGCGACGGCCTGATTCGCAACTTCCTGGCCATGACCAGCCTCGGTCGGAGCGTGTCGTCATGACGTCGTCGTACCACCATGCCATGCCGATCTTGATCGCTGGCGACGCCTTGGACCGCGGCGCCGCGCGGGCGTTGATGGCCGACATCATGGTCGGCGACGTGAGCCACGCCCGCATCGCCGCGGTGCTGACCGCCCTGGCTTTGCGTGGCGAGACCGCTGACGAGCTGGTCGGGTTCGCCACTGTGATGCGCGACCAGGCGCGACGGGTGCCCTTCACGCCGGCGCCCGGCGAGGCGCTGTTGGACACGTGCGGCACCGGCGGCAGCGGCCTCGACACGGCCAATACATCGACGATGGCGGCCTTCGTGCTCGCGGCGGCCGGCGTGCGCGTCGCCAAGCACGGCAACCGCAGCAGCTCGGGTCGGTGTGGCTCAATGGATGTGCTCCAGCGCATGGGCGTCCACATCGAGGTCGGTCCTGAGGACGCCGCGACGCTGCTGCGTACCCAGGGTGTCGCGTTCCTGTTCGCGCCGCTGTACCACCCCGCTGTCGGCTTCGTGATGCCCGTGCGCCGCGACTTGGGGTTTCGTACGGTCTTTAACTTTCTCGGCCCGCTCTGCAATCCAGCCTTCGCGACGCATCAAGTGCTCGGCGTGAGCGACCCGCGCCGCGCAGAGTTGATGGCGCAAGCCCTGGCCGACCTCGGCAGCGAGCGGGTGATGGTTGTGCATGGCGACGACGGCCTCGACGAGCTAACGCTGAGCACCGACTCCACTGTGTGGCTGGTTGCCGATGGCCGGGTCGACGTGCAGCGGGTGACGCCGGAGTCGGTCGGGCTGGCCCGTGCCGAGCTCGCGGCTTTCCGTGGTGGCGGACCCGCTGAGAACCAGGCCATCTTCGAGTCCGTCCTGCAAGGCGGCGACCACGGGCCACACCGTGACCACCTCGCCTTCAACGTCGCGGCGGGGCTCTTCGTCACTGGCCGTGCAAAAACCCTTGAATCCGGGGTTAATAGCGCGCTATCACTCATCGCGTCGGGCGCTGGGTGGCGGTCGTTCGAGTCCTATCGAGCCGCGACCGTGGCGCTGATGGAGCGCGCGTGAGCGGTGACACGACCAGGGCGAACGCGCTCACGGAGGACCGGTTCGCGGCGCTGCTGGAGATGGGTGACGCCCTGCCCCTTCGACCCGTGCCAGGTGTGGTCGGTCGTATTTGTGCGCGCAAGGTCGGAGAGGTGCGGATGCGGGCGCAGGCGACCCCAGTCGCCACCCTGATGCGTCGCGCGACGTCCAGCGTGCGCGATTTTGAGGCCGCGTTGCGCGCGCCGGGGCTGTCGCTCATCGCCGAGATGAAGCCGCGCTCGCCCTCGCGCGGCGCGATACGGCCCGGGGTCACGCCAGGGGATATCGCGTCGTGGTACGGGCCCCACGCCGCAGCGATCAGCGTGCTCTGCGACGGCCCCGACTTCGGCGGCAGCCACGCGCTCATGGCGGAGGTGCGTTCGCGCGTGCAGCAGCCGGTGCTGTGCAAAGACTTCGTGGTGGCGCCGTATCAGATCGTCGAAGCCCGCGCGTGGGGCGCGGACGCTGTGTTGCTCATGTGCAGCGTGCTGCCGCCCGACAGCCTGCGCGCCCTGCTCTCGCTCACTCACGCGCTCGGCATGGTGGCGCTGGTGGAGACCCACGATGCGGTGGAGATCGCAGAGGCCGTCGCGGCGAACGCGCAGGTCATCGGCGTCAACGCGCGGGACCTACGAACCCTCACCATCGACTTGGCGCGAGGCCAGCGGCTGCTCGCGACTGTGCCGGCCGACCGCGTTCGCGTCGCCGAGAGCGGGCTGTCTTGCCGTGCCGAGGTCGACGCCGTGCGGGGCGTCGCGGACGCCTGCCTGATCGGGAGTCGGTTGATGGCCGCGCCAGACCCAGCGGCCGCGATTGTGGCGTTGGGGCTGAACGCGGCGCAGGCGACACCGGGCGCGACGCCATGAGGAAGCCCCCCACGCGTCACACCAATCCGACCTTGCGGCCCCTCGAAGTGAAGATCTGCGGTGTGCGCGACGAGGCCGGCGCGCGGGCCTGCGCCGATGCCAACGTCGCCTGGGCCGGCCTCAATCGTGTGCCCAAAGCGCGGCGCTGCATTGATGCAGCCGAGATCTCGCGAGTGTGCGCGGCGCTGGGCGCCGTCCAACCCATCTTGGTGCTGCGCGACCTGACGCTCGACGCGATCCTCGCAGAGGTCGCCAACGCTGGCGTTCGAGCGGTGCAGCTTCATGGCGAAGAGTCGCCCAGCCTGGGCGCCGCGCTGCGACAACACGGCATCTTCGTGGCGAAAGCGCTCCATGCGGGCCATCTCACAGAGTCGACCCTGGTCCAGGCCTGGAGCGAGGTCGCGCAGCGCTTTGTGCTCGACGGTCGCGAGGCGGGCAGCGGTCGCGCGTGGGCGTGGCACGACCTGAACCTCGCCGATGGCCGCCTCGCTGGCGTCCCGGCCTGGCTCGCTGGCGGACTCAACCTGAGCAACATCACCGCCGCCGTGCAGACGGTTCGCCCGGCCGGGGTCGACGTCGCGTCCGGCGTTGAGTCCAACACCACCCAGACCCAAGACCCCGCGGCGATCGTCGCGTTTGTAGCCGCGGCCCGCGCGGCGGCGAGGCAAGCGTCATGCAACTAGACGGAAAATTCGGCCCGTACGGCGGCTGTTTCGTCTCTGAGCTGCTGATCCCAGCGCTCGAGGAGATGGAGGCGGCGTGGCTCGATGCGCGCCAAGACCCCGTGTTTCAGGCGCGTTTGACCGATCTGCTCCAACGTTGGGCCGGCCGCCCGACCCCGCTCTATCGCGCGCCTGCGCTCAGCGCCGCTGTTGGCTGCGAGGTCTATCTCAAGCGTGAAGACCTGCTGCACGGCGGCGCGCACAAGACCAACAACACCATCGGTCAAGCCCTGCTGGCCAAGCGGATGGGGCGCACGCATCTCATCGCCGAGACGGGCGCCGGCCAACACGGCGTGGCGACGGCGATGGCGGGCGCGCTGCTCGGGTTAAAGGTGAAGGTGTTTATGGGCGCAAAGGACGTCGCGCGGCAGCAGCCCAACGTGCGGAGAATGGGGCTGTTCGGCGCCGAGGTGGTGTCGGTTCACTCCGGTAGTCGCAGCCTCAAAGACGCCATCAACGAGACACTTCGTTACTGGACCGAGACGGTGGCTGAGAGCTTCTACGTCTTTGGAACCGTGGCCGGGCCGCATCCCTACCCGTCCATCGTCAAGGATTTCCAGCGGATCATCGGCGAGGAGATCAAGCGCGACCTGCTCGCCGAGACGCAGCGCTTGCCCACGGCCGTCATGGCGTGTGTCGGTGGCGGCTCCAACGCCATGGGCGCGTTCGCTGAGTTCATCGGCGACTCGGAGGTGCAGCTCATCGGCGTCGAGCCGGGTGGACGCGGGTTGGACTCGGGCGAACACGGCGCCACGCTCATCGCAGGACGTCCAGGCTGCGTCCATGGTTCGATCTCGTACTTGCTGCAGGACGAGGTCGGTCAGGTTCAGGAGGCGCACAGCATCTCAGCCGGTCTGGACTACCCCGGCGTCGGGCCAGAGCACGCTTGGTTGAAGGACCAAGGTCGGGCCCGCTACGTCAGCGCGACGGACGCGGAGGCGCTCGACGCGTTTACGTGGCTCTGCCGCAACGAGGGGATCTTGCCGGCGTTGGAGTCCAGCCACGCCGTAGCGGCGGCCCTCGCCAGCGCGGGCCAATGGCAGCGAGACGACGTGTTGGTCATCAACCTCTCAGGCCGGGGCGACAAGGACTTGGCCCATGCCATCGCCGCGTTGGATGCGCGCGGCGCAGGGGGTGCACAATGACGCCGACCCCACCGCTCGCCAATCATCTGACCGAGACGATTCGCGCCTGCAACGCCGCGGGTGACGGGGCGTTCATGCCCTTCATCGTGATCGGCGATCCCGACCTCGCCACCTCCCATGTGGTGGTGGACGCGCTCGTCGCCGGTGGCGCCGATGTGCTGGAGTTTGGCTTTCCATTTTCGGATCCACCCGCCGATGGACCCGTGATTCAGGCCGCCGACCTGCGCGCGCTCGCCGCTGGCACGACGCCGGCGCGCTGCCTACAGTTCATCGCGGAGGTGCGGGCCCGGCACGACCACCCGATCGCGCTGTTGCTCTACTACAATCTGGTGCTGCAACACGGCGTGGATCGGTTTTTTGCCGACGCGGCGGCGGCGGGTGTCAACGCGGTGCTCGTCGCCGACGTGCCCCTCGAAGAGGCCGGTCCGGCGCGGGATGCTGCGGCAAAAGTGGCCGGGATCTGCAACGTCTTCATCGCCAGCGAGCTCTCCACGGACGCCCGACTCGCCCAGGTCGCGGCGGTCGCGGGCGGGTTTCTGTATGCCGTCAGCCGCGTCGGTATTACGGGCGAACAGCGCGATGTGGCAGCCGGTCTCGGCGCCCAGCTCGCTCGATTCCGCGCGGCGGTGCCGCTTCCGACGCTCGTCGGGTTCGGGATCTCGCAGCCCAGCCATGTCGCCGCTGCCATGGCGGCCGGGGCTGACGGCGTCATCAGCGGCAGCGCGGTGGTCCGTCGCATCGCGGACCACGGCGTGGGTACCGGGCGGGATCTAGACACGCTGCGCGACGCGATCCACACCTTCACGGCGCAGATGAAGGCCGCTACGCGTGGCGCTTGGCTGCCACCTGACATCTGACGCGCTCGCGTTGGGGAAACACCGGTTCGTTCCCTCCCGTGATCCCTCCCGTGTTCCCTCGCTCCCTCCGTCCCTTCCTGCCCCACAGAGGTCTCCATGCTCGTTGTCATGAACAAAAGCGCTACCACCCAAGACGTCGCTGACGTATGCAGCGCCATCAGCGCGCTCGGCTATGAAGCGCGCCCCATGCCCGGCGAGCAGCGCACGGCGATCGGGGTCGTCGGCAACGACAGCCGGTTGGATGATTCACACATCCGCGGCCTGCCCGGCGTCACGAAGGTCATTCATGTCTCGGCGCCCTACAAACAGGTGAGCCGGGAATGGCGGCCGTCCCGCACCGTGATCACGCTCAACAACGGCGTCAGAATCGGCGGCGACGAGGTCGTCGTGATGGCGGGCCCCTGTGCGGTGGAGAGCGAAGAGAAGCTGATGGAAGTGGCTGCGGTCGTGGCGAAATCCGGCGCGACAATCCTGCGCGGCGGCGCGTACAAGCCGAGAACATCGCCTTATAGCTTCCAAGGGATGGGCGTTGACGGCCTCAAGATCCTGGCGAAAGCACGGGAGCAGTACGGCCTCGCCGTGATCACGGAGGCCATTGACCAGGAGAGCGCCGACGCGGTCGCTGAGTATGCCGACATCATCCAAATCGGCGCGCGCAACATGCAGAACTTCGCCCTGCTCAAGCACGTCGGCGGGCTCGGCCGACCCGTGATGCTCAAGCGCGGCATGTCGGCCACCATGAAGGAGTGGCTGCTGGCTGCGGAATATATCCTCAACGCCGGCAACGAGCAGGTGATCCTGTGTGAGCGCGGCATCCGCAGCTTCGATCCCGCGACCCGAAACGTGATGGACATCACCGCGATCGCGCTGGCCAAGACGTTGACACACCTGCCGATCATCGCCGATCCGGCCCACGCGACTGGCCGGCGAGACATGGTCGCGCCCGTCGCGCGCGCCTCGGTCGCCGTCGGTGCGGACGGCGTGATGGTGGAGACGCATCCGCGGCCCAACGAAGCGTTCTCCGACGGCCCGCAGTCCCTGTTCCCAGAGCAGCTGCAGCTCCTCATCGCGCAGCTCAGCCAGATCTCCGAGGCCTTGGGGCGGCCGCTGGCGCACCTGGGTTGAGCTACCGGACCCAGGCCGTCACGCCGGGCTCGCACGGCTTGCCACCAAACGCGTTGGGATAGTCCTGACAGACCGTCATCGTCGCGTTAATCGCAGAGGCGTCACTCGACGGCAGCACCTTCGCCGTCTGGCTGGCGCCAGCGCTACAACCGATGCCAAACGCTGGTTTCTCCGCGCTGCCGAGGCACTGAAAGCTGCTGGACGCGGTCCCGTTGAACGCTTGCCACGTGCCGGAGAGCTCTTGGCCCTTCGCCCACGACCAGAGCAACGCGGTCGCCGGCGACGTGTACCAAGCAGGGCCCTTCTGGAGCAGGTACTTGCGTTGCACGCCTGGTTTGAGGTGCTTCGTGACCTCGTCCGTGAGCTGGGTCCAGCCGCCGCCGGCCGCGGTCAAACAGCTCACCTGCACCGCTTTGGCGCCGGTGCCGGCCAAATCCAGCCAGTAGAGACCGTCGCCCAAGGACTTCTTCGCCGTCTCGATCGCTTGGCATGAGCTGGCCGGGGTGTTCAAGCTGCCGAGGGTCGGCGCCGGTCCAACGTAGAGGCGAAAGCCATAGCTCGTGAGCGTCGGGTGGCCACCGCCGACCAGACAGCAAGACGCCGTGCTCAGCTCGTCAAACCCCGTGCGATGCGGACGATACGAGATGCCACAGCCTGCGCCGTGCCATGGGCCACCATCACCCAGACAGTCTGGATCTTCGGACTTCTCGACGAACCCCTCCGCCCCGAAACCAAACTCACCGGCCGCTCCTGGCGTGCGTTTGATGGCGAAGGCGCCGGCCTGAAAGCTGGCGTACCCATCCGCCGCGCCTGCCAAACCAGCCAAGCGCCCAAAGGTGTACGTCAGCTGATCGGTCTTGTAGGCCGTGAGCTTGGGGTTGCCGGTGGTGTAGGCGATGAGCGACAGCGAGCCCGCCAACGTCGAGCGGCAGACCGAGTTGGAGCCGTCTTTGTGCACGAGGCAGAGCTTGAGATGTTGCTGGCCACCGGCCGTCGCCAACGCGGCCACGAAGGCCAACCCGACGGCGCTATTGCCAGCGGCGGTGCCCAGCGGCTGCACCTTCTGCGCGCCCTTCGACCACATGCCGGGCGCGGTGCGGCGCCAACCGTCGACGATGAACCCCGTAGAATCAGGCATATCGTTCGCGGCGGTGTCGTAGTAGTTGCCGACGAGCGTCCACCCGCCGAGCTGCATGTCGCAGTGAACTTCGACGCTGGCGACCGGTCCGGCGCCGTCTGGATCGATCGTGAAGGTCCCGCTCGTCGCTGCCGGATTCGCCGCCAACACCGCCGCACAGCTGGTCCCGCTCGACTTGGTGGCGCACGTGCCCGCGATGCACCACGCGTTGCCGCTGGCGAGCTGGCAGGCCGTCTTGTCGCTGACGGGCGTGTGCACACAGACGCCCGCCTTGCACGAGTCGGTCGTACATGGGTTGGCGTCATCGCACGCCTTCTTCTCGCCCGCCCCACATACGCCGGCTTTGCACGCGTCACCAACGGTGCAGGCGTCGCCATCGTCACACTGCGCCGAGTTTGCGGCGTGTTTGCAGCCAGCGCTGCCGTCGCAGCTGTCCACCGTGCAGGCGTTTTTGTCGTCGCACTGCATCGCCACCCCCACGCACGTGCCGCCTTTGCAGGCGTCGCCCGTGGAGCAAGCGCTGCCGTCATCGCAGCTCGTGCCGTCGACCGCGATCCCGAACGCGCACGCGCCGCCGTTGCTCGCGTCACACACCCCTGTCTTGCAGGCCTGAATCGCCGTGCACGGCTTGGTCGCGCCGCCAACGCAGCCGGCGTTTTTGCAGACATCCCCCAGCGTGCACGGGTTGCCGTCCTCACACGGCCCGCCGTCAAAGTTGCTCTGTACACAGCCTGCCTTGGGGTCGCATTTGCTGTGGGTGCAGGGGTTCTTGTCGTCGCACGAGATCAGCGTGCCGGCCGCGCACTCGCCCGCGACGCACTTGTCACCCTGCGTGCAGACCGAATTGTCAGCCTCGCAGCTCGATCCTTCAGTCAGCGGCGTGTGGACGCATCCCTTCTCTGCGTCGCACTTATCGATCGTGCACGGCTTCTTGTCGTCGCAGCTGCTCTCGTCAGTCGCGCCATCACAGTCGTTGTCGAGCCCGTCACACGTCTCTTGCGCTGGCTCCTTCGCCACGCAGGTCGCGGCTTCACCCACCACTTTGCACTGCGCTTCGCCGTCGCAACTGACCTCGACGTCGTCCACGATGAGGCTCTTGCGGCAGGTCGTTTTTGCGGCGCTCGCCATAGCGTTGGCGCTGCAAACGCAGGCGATCAGCTTGTCGTTCGCGCCGACCGGCACACACTGTTTGGTCGTGTTTCCGTCGATGTCTTTGACCGATTTACAGCCGTAGTCTGACGGGCAATCGTCCCCTTCGGGCGTGCATTCCGTGCCACAGAAGCCGCCGGCCTCACCCCGGTCGACGCACCGAGCGTTGTCGATGCCGAGATAGCGACAGTCCTTGTGTTCGCGACATGGATTACAGATTCGGGCCCACGCGCTGATGCACACCGCGGCCACATCCGCGCCTGTTGGCACGAGCTTGCACTGGAATCCGGCGCTGCAAGTGTCGGTACAGGAGCCAGCGCACAGCGCGCCGTTGGGGCCTTCGAGACACAGCGATCCGTCGCAGTCATCGTTGGCTTTGCATGGGCAGCCCGTCCCGCCTGGGCAGGCCGCGGCGACGTCCAGCGCGCTCGCGCCGGCGTCTGCGATGTCAGGGGCGGCGCCGCCGTCGAGATCGGCGTCTGCGGCGACGTCAGGCGCGACGGCGCTGGCGGCATCAACAGCCCCCCCGTCGGCGTTGGTGTCTGCTGTGGCGTCGCACCCAGCGGCCAAGAGCAGCGCGCCGCAGACCGCCGCCAGGAGGCCAGCGCGGCGGAGACGCGAGACCGCAGCTGGAGACGCGACACGTGGCAGCGCCGCCCGCTCCGACGTCACCCTGGATGTCTCCAACATGGTGTGGTTGGGCATGGCACGCTCCCTGACAGGTCATTGGAGTCACAAGCGTACGGAGTCGAGGCCGTCGTTGCCAGCGTGCCCCCCGCGCCGAGCCGAGATCGGTTGACCGTGGCGGCGCCCGCCCTGCGCTGCACCCCGCCAATGCGATCTAGATTCGCCGTTGAAAAAAGAGGCAGTCCGGTCTGAACCCTTGCCCGGATGGACAGATCGCGCCCGATGATCTACCACCAACGCCGGCCCATCGGGTCGCCACAGACCGACGACGGCTCAAGCTAGCGGAGCACCCTCATGAACGTCACGAGCCCGAAGGTCGACGACTTCCTTGGTAGAGCGGAGAAATGGCGAGACGAGTTGGCGGCGTTGAGAGCGCTCCTGCTCAGCTGCGGGTTGAGCGAAGGCTACAAGTGGAACAAGCCCTGCTACACGTTTCAAGATGGCAATGTGGCGGCCATTGCTGGGCTCAAGGACTACTGCTGGCTCATGTTTTTCAAAGGTGCGTTGCTGCGCGACGCCGATCAGGAGGGCGGACTCTTGACGAAGGCGGGTGAGAATTCGCAATCCATGCGCGTCATTCGGTTTACCGATGTGCAGCAGATCACAGGAGCGGAGGCCGCGGTGAAAGGCTACGTTCTCGAAGCGATCGCGGCGGAACGGGCTGGCTTGAAGGTGGATTTCAAGCAGAACGCGGCCCTCGTGTTTCCCGATGAATTCACAGCCATCTGTGCTGCGACACCTGGCTTGAAGGCCGCCTTTGATGCGCTCACCCCGGGGCGACAGCGGGGCTACAATCTTCACTTCTGCGGCGCAAAACAGTCCAAGACGCGTACGGCGAGGGTTGAGAAGTGCGCCCCCCGAATTCTCGATGGTAAGGGATTGAATGACCGATGAGTTCGGCCCGATGCGGGCTGACAACCGCTATGGGATGACAGCGGCGGCGGGCGCAGGCGGCGTCTGACGGGCGGAAAAGGCGATGATCCCGCGCGCCGTGTCACGATCAGCGCCCAACAACAGCGGTTGCTCGGCGAGGAGTGGGCGCTGCGCGAAGCCGCTGTAGAAGACGACGCTGCCGCGGTGGTCGAGCACGGTCGAGATCTGCTTGATCGCGATGTAACGGTCGAGCGTCCTGTGCGCGAGGTGTCTCAGAACCTCGTGGTTCACGACGCCGTCGAGGTTGATCACGGTGTGTGTCGGGCCAAGCGCGGCGCCAAAGAGACCGCTGTTAAGGGCGCCAATCCGGGTCCCTGGCGGGAGCTGCGTGCGTAGCCGCGCCGCTGCGTCCAAGTAGGTTGGGGCCATGTGCTCGCGGGGACGCTCATTCGCCGCACCCCACCACATCATCGGCACAGCGAGGAGCGCGAGACGCCAGCGACCCAACCGCTCCCACCCCAGATGCAGGGCCCGAGCCATCGCGAAGATGACGGCGGTGTATAGCGGCATCAGATACCACTCCCGAAAACCACCCACCGTGAAGATGTCCGCGGCGACGACCACGACGCCGCCTGCCGCGGCGAGCCACACCAATCGCCGCCGCTCTGGAAAGGCCCCTCGCATCAGCGCGTCGGCCACGTCGCTGAGCAGCTGGCGCGGCGTCAGCGCTACGCCCGCCTCGACCGCCAAAGCGGCGTGCAGCTGTTTCGCGACGCCAGAGTCAGGGACCACGCTGCCGCGCCACACCCAATTGGTGCCCAGGAGCAGCGCCAAGGCGAGGAGCGCGGGGCTGAAGACGAGCAGGATCGGACGCAGCGGCAGCCCACGCCAACCTAGCCACAACGCAACCATCGCAAGCATGAACGCAAGATCGAGACGGCACAGCGCCACGCCCATGAACACAAGGGCCGAGGCCAGAAGTCGTTGTCCCCACTGAACCCAGACCAGCGCCCGCATGAGCAACGCCATGAACAGCAAGATCAGCGCGGCTTCGGTTCCGTTGAAGGTCACGCTGAGGACCTTCGGATGGAGCACGGTGACGGCCGCCGCCATCCAGCCAAGCGCCGGGGCGTCGAGGTCTTCACACAAGCGCGCGAACTGCCAAGCGGCCAACAAGGTGAGCACGCTGGCGACCGTCAACAGCAGGTAGGTCGTCACGACCGGTTGATTGTGGAGCCAGGGACCCAGCGGCAGCAGCAGGGCGAAGTAGAGCGGTTGGAAGCCGTTGGTCACGGTCTCGCCGTCGAACGTGACACCGCGGCCGGCGGTGAGATTGCCCGCGATCTGAGCGTAGTAGAACATGTCGTCCGAGCCCCATCGGCCCAGGATCCGGCGGAACGGGAGGCTGAGGATCGCGAGCCGGAGGGCCTTGGTTATCGTTTTGTTCACCACGAAATAACCAGCGACCGAACAGCAGCATCCAGCAGGTCCGGGACGTCGAGCCGTTCTGACGCACCCAGCGTATGAATTGGGTGCAGCTCTCCGGCGACGACGGCCAGGGCCACGACGGGGCCATGACGGGGCCACGACGGGGCCACGACGGGGCCACGACGGGGCCACGACGGGGCCAC
>ERZ889078.811-NODE-811-length-26848-cov-44.132161_pt1 | contig 26848 bp, 22 predicted proteins | sample MGYA00521266_ERZ889078 | MGnify/ENA primary metagenome ERZ889078 (study PRJEB32303, sample SAMEA104408618) | aquatic metagenome | biome: Brackish water; feature: Pelagic; material: water | place: Baltic Sea | collected 2014-06-16T06:34:00 | depth 76,534 m ...
TAGATGAAATTTCTGTAATTAAGAAAGCGACTCCAAAAGCTAAAATAGGCACCGCATAAATAGTAAAACGCAGTCCTCCAACACTTGCAAAAAATCCAAGTCCTACCATAGGTAAAGTAAAAATCATAATCTTATGTCGATATATTAAATATAAGTAACCTACTATAGCAATAACAAAAGTTACAATATGTCCACTAATGCGATTTGCAAAAGTTTCAAAAGAAATGTGTCCTGCTTCACGAATAGTTTGCATAACAGTAAAGAAATGCAATTGAAGTCCTTTTTCTCCAACACTTACACTGTCTTTAAAAACATAAATACTTAACCTATTCCAAATAGGATCAAATCCACCACTTACAAAAAAACCAACAACTGAGACACCTAAAATATAAAAAAGAAACTTATCAAATTTTGTCTCTTTAAAAAGGTAAAATATTGCTAAAACAATAGGTAATCGTATCTCAACATTTATATCCATCATAGCAAACATCATTATTGCTAACAGTTTATAGTTGTAAAAATTTTTTCTATCAAAAAGTAAAGTATATGCTAAAATAAGTCCAAAAAAAGAAAATTCTAAGGAGTAACTTTGTGGATACCACCATCTATAAACTAAAATATCTAAGGCAGTAATAAGTAAATATTTATCTTCATTTGTATCGATAGCCCAAATAATAGACCATAAGAGAAACAGAGGGAGAACTATATTAAGCATATCTGTATCAAAATATCCCACCATTGTACGGTTATAATAACTCCAGACAATACTTGCTAAAAGTGCAGCTATTAATCCCATCTCTAAATTTTTCAAGCCCTTAGCAATTAAAACAATTGGAATAACTATTAGAGAGCTTAAAAAAACGGGAAGATATAATATTGTACTTTCAAAGGAGAATGGCAAAACCTTAGCAAAAAACATTGTCAATAAAGAAGTTGCATCATTTACTGGTGAGCGGTCATTCTCTTGATGTATACCAGATAAAATATCTCTTGCACCTTCAGCATAATAATATCCATCATTCGTATTTATCATAAATTGACCATTGAACATAAAAGGTTCATATCCATTAAACTGATAAATCCATATCATTCGCATGAGAACTGAAAAAGTGTAAGCAATAAAAATATATATTAGTGTTGTTTTTGTTTCTTTATCGAGTGTAAACAAGAAGTTGCCTTTGGTAAAAATTAATATCTATTATTTTATCATATTTAAGAGCACCTTTATACAATAGAGTATATTTTTTTATAAGTTCTTCTTTTATTTTATATTTTTGTGTATTACTAGCTGTTTTTAAAAGCTTTTCAAGCGAAATAACCCGAAATCTATCCATACCCCAATGTTTAAAACTAAGTTGATTTTCATGTCCTGCATATTTTGTAATAAGTTTTTTGTTTATCAAACCTATCTTCTCTTTTGTAGCAACTCTGAGCCACAAATCATAATCTTCACACACTTCTAAATTCTCATCAAACAAACCATATCTCTCAAACAAATTTTCATGTAAAAGTACAGAAGATGGAGCAATATTACAGTAAGAAAGATTTTCTAAAAAAGCATCTTTTCCAATTTTTTGAAATTTATTAGGAATTTTTACTTCTTTTTTATCCCGAATCCACAACTCATCTGTATAACTCATCAACACATCACTATTTTTTTTATGAAATGCAACTTGTTCTTTGAGTTTTTCGCTGTGCCATTCATCATCAGAGTCTAAAAATGTAAGCCACTCATGGCTTGCATTTGTTATGCCTAGATTACGAGCAGAAGATACACCGCTATTGTCTTGATAAATATATTTGATACTTGGAAAATCGTTTTGAATATCTTGCGTTTTATCGTTAGAACCATCATCAACAACTATAACTTCTTTTGGGAGATAAGTTTGATTTAATACAGACTGAAGTGCTCGTTTTAAAAATTCATATCGGTTATATGTAGGAATGATAACCGATATGTTCATAAGGCTGCGTTTACCAAACCTTTATCTCATTATAAATGCTGTCTCTCTCAACGGGGATAAAACCACTGTTTTTAATAAGTGCTGTAAAATCCTCTAACACTACACCATTAGCACTCTTTGCCCCTGCCGCTGAGTTTATAGACTCTTTTTCTATCGTTCCATCTAAATCATTTGCACCAAATTCTTGTGCAACTAAAGCAAGATTAACCGTTGATGTCACCCAATAAGCTTTTAAGTTTGGAACATTGTCAAGAACAAGACGAGAGATTGCCATTGTTTTTAAAATTTCATTTGCCGTGATTGGTTTATCAATTTTTAGATAATTATTTTCTGTTTGATACACAAGTGGGATAAAGCAGTTAAAACCACCTGTAATATCTTGAAGTTCACGGATTCGCATCATATGGTCTATTCGATTTTCACGAGATTCTATATGACCAAAAAGCATAGTTACATTAGATTTTTTGCCTCTTTCATGCCACTTACGATGAATCTCTATCCATTGGTCCGATGTAACTTTTCCTTTACAAATATTATCGCGTACGGTCTCATCAAAAATCTCTGCACCGCCACCTGGCATAGAGTCTACACCATTTTTTATCATAAGATCTAAAACCTCATCATATGTGAGTCCATGATGGCGAGACAAAAAGTCTACTTCTGCAGCTGTCAAAGCTTTTATATGCAAATGAGGATACTGCATTTTTATCTTTTTAAAAATCCCAAGATACCACTCAAGAGTTACATTAGGATTGTGAGCTGAGACGATATGCACCTCTTTAGCACCTCGAGCATCTATTTCAGCTACAGTTTGCATAATATCTTCATGACTCATCGTATACTGATTAGGGTTTTTACGTGTGGCACTATAAGCACAAAACTTACACACATCAGCACATACATTTGTAGGATTTATATGACGGTTGATGTTAAAATAAGTCTTCTTACCATGCATCGCTTGGCGTTTTTTATCTGCTAACTCCCCTAACTCGAAGAAGTCCATATCATACAAACTTAATGCCGTCTCAAAATCTATTCTATTCTCTTTACTCATTTACAGTCCTGGTGCTTTCCACATTGAATTCGTGATATTATCATCAACTAACTTTAGTTGTGCTTCATAAGCACTTTGCCACTTTACTTTTAAGGCATCATAAATTTTTTTATTTTCCATATTTGGCTCATAAGTCTTACTCCAAACAACTAAATCTTTTGCAGCACTCTCTAAACTTTTATATACACCACAGCCTACTCCAGCAGCCATTGCAGCACCAAGAGCTGTTGCTTCTGTTACTTTTGGAATCTTCACTCTATAGCCTGTTACATCTGCTACTATTTGTGACCATAAAGTGCCTTTACTAGCACCTCCAGCAAAAACAATCTCACTAAACGAAACACCACTAAAAGCTTTAATGTTTTCAAGGTTTATACTCGATACTATCGCTGCATTTTCTTCCAAACTTCTAAACATGGAAGCACGATTACAGATGTTTGCATCGATGCAAAGGTTTAAAAAGCTAGGTGCTGCATGGTACCATTTGCCATATTTCATTGTATCTGAAAATATTGGCATGATATTATGTGAGCCTACAGGTACTTTTGCTGCGTTTTCTTCTAAAACTTCATAAACGTCAACCTTGCGTTTCTCAGCTTCAAGTTTTTCCATATCACAAAAAGCATCACGAAACCATCGCATAACTAAACCACTAAAAAAAGTGATGCCTTCTGCTTGAGAGAGTCCATCTATCACATGAGGGTTTACTCGTATAGCCATATCTTTTGGTGGTGGCGTTTGACTTGGAATATTGACTACTTGCTGCCAAAATGAACCACCTAAAATGGCAACTTGACCAGCTTTAACAACACCAAGACCTGCAGAGCCGAGTTGTACATCACCACCACCCATAACAACTTTTGTAGTCGTTACAAGTCCAGTCGCATTTGATGCTTTTTCAGTCACATTCCCCATCAAAGTACCAACTTCTAAAACTGGAGGAAAAATATTATCTTTGAGTCCAACTCTTTGAGCCATTTGGGAAACCCAGCTGCGCGAAGCTAAAGAGAACACACCTGTCGTACCACCATTACTTGGGTCACTTGCTATTACCCCTGAGAGTTTTGCTAAAATCCAATCACCTATCATAGAAATATTGCTAACTCTGTCATAAATCTCAGGTCGATTGTTTTTGAGCCATAACAGACGAGGCAGAGCACCCAAAGCAAATGTTTGACCACTCTGTTTATAAAACTCCTCTTCTATACCTGTGAAATTTTCTTTAAGATACCTTACTTCTTTGTCAGCTCGTGCATCCACATTTGCTACACCCCAAAGCTCGTTACCCTCTTCATCATAAAGAATTATGCCTTCTCTCATACTTGTTGCACTTAAAGCTAAAATATCTTCTGCATTTACAGCTTTGATAACATCTCTAATACACCCAACAACCAACTGCCAATTTGCTTTATAATCAAAGCTCATTGAGTTTGGAACACCCTCTTCTTCTAAGTGTGTCCACTCCTCTTGACTCACGGCAATTTGATTTCCTTTTATGTCAAACAAAACTGCTCGAATGCTTCCAGTTCCCCCGTCAAGTGCTAACAAGTATTTCATATTATATTTTCAACTTTGCTTGTTCTAGTTCCCAGTATTCCATATCAAAACTATCTTTTAGGCTTATACTTTTATATCCACCAAGCTTATCAGCACGTAAAACTGCTAGCATAGTATGTTCAACTATATCATTCACTATTGCTGCTTCTTCTCGCGTTTTTCCAAAAGAGATAACTGCAAGATTTTTAATAATCATATAATTTGGTGCAGGATTTAAAAGCACTTTATTAAAAGCAAACTTTTCAAAATAAGCTTCATAATCTTTCATGTACTCTTCTAGTTTTTCTTCCAGATTTGTAGCTTCCATGATTAGAGGCACTCTTTTAGTTCGTAAAATATGCTCAGGAGTTAAAACTCCACGCGATGCAAACTCTTGAAAATTTTCTTGAGAAGCATAAAATGCGGCTAATGGCGTTTGATTAATATTTATCGCAACATCATAACCTTTTGCTTCAGACATCACTTTCATTATCTTTGCGATATTACAATCGCTATGCATGTACTTATGTTTTACATTTACAACTGCATGTTCATCTAAAAAGTCTTCTGCTAAGCTTACTGCATTTATCATTTTATCATATGAAAGTTTTGCATCATCATCAAAAGTAAAAATACCATGATTGTGCAAGATAATTCCATCTATACTTGACCAATCCAAATCTTTTGTCATTTTATAAATCTCATGTGCTAAAATAAATCCTGGCATCACATAATCTACTATCAAAAAATTTGGAAAAAGTTTTTGAATATTCTCTTTGCCTGTCACTGCATTTGAGATAGTAACTATAGCATCTGCATGAGTATGATCAACAAATTTGTAAGGGATTAAAGCATGTAAAATCGCTTCCACTGAAGGATTTGGTGCAGTTTCATCTATCATTGCCGCACGTTGGTGTTTCACCATATCTATATCGCTTAAGTCAGCTTCTTTTGCCATTTCTAAAAGAGTATCAAGTTTTACAGGAGAAAAACCCTCTTTTTTTATGCTTACTAAGTCCCAACCACTCCCTTTAACTAAAAGAATATCTTCATCGTCTACTTTACTTTTCACTGAGGTATTGCCACCACCATGCAAAACAAGTTCGTTATTTTCACCTAAAAGGTTAGAAGTATATACTCGTAGTTCTAAATCCGTTTTGCACAACTGTGCTTTTTCTTCATTAAATAAATTATCCATTTTATTATCCTAAGACTTCTAGTTCATCACTATATTTGTCATCGCAAAATGGCTCATATGATGATTTGTATACTGCATAATGTGCTGAAGCTTTATGTCCATCAAGGGCTGCTTCATTTTCCCAACTCTCTACTGCCATAAATCTTTTTCTATCATTTTCATACTGAAAAATTTCATAAAATAGGCATCCTTTTTCTGCCTTACTTGGAGTTACCATTGCCATAAGTAACTCTTTCATCTTCTCTTCACTACCGTCTTTTGCCATAAATGTTACACTTTTTGTAATTTTCATAATTGTTATTTCCTAATATATTAATATTTCACACTCTTTATTATATCAAATTAACCCTAAATAGATTATAATAGATAAAAAATTAAGAGAAAAACACCATGGATTTACTCCTAGAAATTGAAAATGTTATAGAAAAAAATGGCTCAGATTTTGAACTTTCAAAGCTTTTTAAACAATACATAAAAGAGTACAAAGAGTCGCTTCGTGAGCTATTTAAAAGTTCTCAAGGGAAAGATTTTCTTGTCAAGCATACCAAGAAACTTGACTCTATCATGATTTTGATGTATAAGACTATTTTAAGACGTATGTTTGGTGACTATTTGCCAATGAGAAACTCAATTCCTATCGCTGTTATTGCACTTGGAAGTTATGGACGTGAGCAACTCGCCGTTCATAGCGATATTGATCTTTTAATTGTTTATGAAGATGTGAGTGGATACCAAACGCAACTAATCATAGAAAAGCTCTTTTATCTTGCTCTTGATTCTGGGCTTAAACTTGGACATCGTGTTCATCCTGTTAATGACTTATTTAAAGCCTCTTTAGAAGATATGACAATAAAAACTGCACTTATGGAAGCACGATTTATTGTTGGTTCTACCTTTACATGGCACAATAGTGGCCGTGAACTTACAAAAATCCGACTTCATAAACAAAAAGAATTTATCTTAGCAAAAATTGAAGAAGCACAAGTAAGACGTAAAAAATATCCAAGCTCTATGCAACCAAATATCAAAAAAAGTGTAGGTGGGCTTCGAGATTCTCATCTCCTATTTTGGGTGGCACATACTATTTATGGTATCACTTCGCTTCGTGAACTCTCTGGGGAGCTTTTTTCAGAAGATGAATATAAAGAGTACCGTATTGCACTTGAACTTCTTTATCGTGTTAGAAGTGCTCTGCATCTCATTCAACATAGACAAGAAGATCAACTACTTTTAGAGTATGTTCCAGATGTTGCTAGAATGCTTGGTTTTAAAAAACAAGAAAAAATGGTCAGCAAAGTTTTAGAAGCTCAATGGCGCATTAGTAACTTTACAAAAATATTTGTTAAAAAAATGGTTCGCCCATACATCGCAGATATGTCTTATGTAGCGAAGTTTAAACATAATCAAATCCGCAAAGGTGTTTATGAACTTGACAATAGACTTTTTGCCTCTTACAATTTAAAAATTTTGGGTATTAACGAACTTTTAGAGATTCTTATCTCTCGCGAAGATAAAGTTTATCAATATGATGCAGGTTTTCTCAACCAATTTACTTATACTAAAATTTCACATCCTTTACAAAAAAAGACTTACACACTTTTAAAACAACTTTTGTCTAAAGAACATATCTATACTTATTTAAAGCTTTTTTATGATGCAGGAGTCTTACATCATCTCTTTGCAAATTTTAGAAAAGTTATGCATTTACCACAATTTGATGGCTATCATCACTACCCTGTAGATATTCACTCTATCAAATGTGTTGAAGCTCTTGAAAATATACAAGAAGATTTTATAAAAGAACTTTATAACTCTCTTTCAAAAGAAGAAAAATTAATCCTAAAAATTGCTACACTTTTTCATGATACAGGAAAAGGAAGAAAACAAGATCACTGTGAAGTTGGTGCACGACTTATCGCTCCTTTTCTAACAAAACTCGGACTTAGCAAAGAACTCATTGAAAGAGCTGTTCTCCTTGTTAAACATCATATACTTATGAGTAGTGTTGCATTTAAAGAAAATATACACAATGAAAAAAGACTTTATGGTTTTATGTCAAAGATTCAAGATACAAAAAATCTCAATCTTTTATATATCCTAACTTATGCAGATATAAATGGTGTTGGTGGGGGTACTTACAACTCTTTTAACTCAAATCTTCTCTACGATTTATACACAAATGCTTTAGAAATTTCTGAAAATTCTGAACGAATTACAGATGCAAAGAAACGCTTGATTGTTGAAAATAAAATAAAGAAGAATGAAACTTTTCAAACATTTTCACGTTTACAACAAAAAAAGATACTCACCATCGAATCTAATCTTTTCTTTTTTAAACACTCGGTAGATGAAATTATTGAAATATATAAAATTGCAAAAGAGATTAAAGAATATAATTTTATAATAAAAAATAGAGATACACTGACTATCGAAATATACAGAAAAGTTCCTATCAATATTGGATTTTTACTCTCTGCTTTAGCAAATCTCAATGTAGCAAATATGGAAATTTTTACACTTTTTGATGATGTAAAATATTTTAGAATAGATTTTATGAAAAATGTTAATGGTAATGAACTTGTAGAAGTGCAAGATATTATAGACAACTCTTTTGACATGAGTCGTGAGGTTCATATTTACGATATAGAAATTTATAAAGATGAGATAGCACTTAATTGTGAGCATTCTAAAACCCATGCTGAAGTTAGTGTACAGACAAAAAATCAAAAAGGTTTATTAGCATACATCATGAATGCTTTTGAAAAATTGAACATTAATATTGTAACCGCTAAAATTCATTCAAGTAAATATAAAGTAAAAGATAGCTTTTTAATAGAAAAACAAAACAAACTATGTGATAATGGCGACAAAATTTTTGAGCTATTAACAAAAGGACAATAATATGTGTGGAATCGTTGGATATTTAGGAGAGAAAAATACTAAAGAAATCTTGTTATCAGGTTTAAAAGAGTTAGAGTACAGAGGGTATGATTCTGCAGGAATTGCTGTTTTACAAAACAATGATTTTCAAAGCTATAAAGCAGTTGGTAAACTTATAAATCTTGAAGAAAAAACGAAAGATTTTGTAACAGACTCTTTTGCAGCTGGTATTGGGCATACAAGATGGGCAACACATGGAAAACCAACAGAGCTCAATGCTCATCCACACTTAGGTAACAGTTCTTATGTTGTTCATAATGGAATTATAGAAAATTATGCAGAGCTAAAGAAAAAGCTTATGGAAGAAGGGGTTAGATTTTTAAGTCAAACAGACACAGAGGTCATAGTACATCAGTTTGAAAAAAATCTTAAAACTTCTACTTCCGCTTTTGAAGCATTTAGAAAAACGATTAGTGAACTTGTGGGTGCTTATGCTATCTTGCTTGTTACAAAAAGTGAAAGTAAAACTATCTTTTTTGCAAAAAATGGTTCACCAATGCTTGTTGGTCTCAATGCCGAAAATGAAAAATACTTTGCTTCTTCAGATACTCCTCTTATCGGTCATTGTAGTGATGTTAATTACTTTGAAGATGGAGATTATGGATATGTCACAAGTGATGAAATTGTAATCTTTGATGCACAAAACAATGTAAAAAAACCAATCTTTCAAAAACTCTCTACAAACAAACTCTCTGCTCAAAAAGATGGTTACCGTTTCTTTATGGAAAAAGAGATTTACGAACAAAGCACTGTGATTTCAGACACCTTACTTGGAAGACTAAGCGAAAAAGAAGTTCTCTTTGATGAACTAGATCAAGATTTATTTAAGGGTATCAATGAAATCAAACTTTGTGCTTGTGGAACATCATATCACTCTGCATTAACTGCTTCATATTTATTTGAACGCCATTCTCGTATAAAAACTTCTGTAGAAGTAGCCTCAGAACTGCGTTACCGCGACCCAATTATGACTAAAGATACACTTTTTGTAGCTATTTCACAAAGTGGAGAAACTGCTGACACACTAGAAACTCTTAAGATGGCAAAAAAAGCAGGTCTTAAAACGCTTGTTATTTGTAATGTAGACAACTCATCAATGGTGCGTCTTGGAGATGCAAGTATTTTAACTCGAGCTGGTGTTGAAAAAGGTGTTGCCTCAACGAAAGCCTTTGCAACACAAGTCATTATTTTTTGGATGCTAAGTTTATATCTTGCTAAAAAGAAAAATACTTTGAAAGCAGATGAAATCTCAAGACAAATTAAACTACTTCGTGAAGTACCATCAAGTGTTCGTGTGAGTGATGATATGCATGAAAGAATAAGAAGACTCTCTAAACGCTATCTTCATGGTCATGGTTTTTTCTTTATAGGACGTGATGTTTTCTATCCTTTAGCACTTGAGGGTGCACTCAAACTCAAAGAGATTAGTTATCTTCATGCTGAAGGTTATCCAAGTGGTGAGATGAAACATGGTCCTATTGCATTAGCAGACCCTGAACTTTTTACCATTGCCCTACTTCCACAACATCTTTTATATGAAAAAAGTAAAAGTAATGTAGAAGAGTTAAGTGCGAGAGATTCTACTATTTGTGCTATAAGTCCACTCGTATTTGACAAAGCAGATGACTATATAAAAACGAAAGACTATGACGATTATATGTTAGAATTTTTTGAAATGATGGTAGTTGTACAACTACTTTCACTTGAAATTTCTGTGAGACTTGGAAATGATGTAGATATGCCAAGAAATCTCGCCAAAAGTGTTACTGTAGAGTAACTTTTAAACTCCTCTTAATTACTACTTTGGTATTATAATTTAAAATTTTTTTCTACCAAAGTAGTTATCATGCAAACAAAATTAAGACTTCTTTTACTTGTCAGTGCGATGTTATTAGCACTAGGTGTTGTTACTATTATCAACATATCTATTAACTTCAGAGATTTTAGCATCAAAAGTTCTGTTGAAAAAGCAGAAATGACAGCATCTATGGTTAAAGATGGATTAACTGCACACATGGTAAATGGCATCATGGATAAGCGTAATTATTTTTTAAATAAAATTTCCGCCAACAACAATATCAAATCATTATGGCTTGTTCGTTCAGAAAAAGTTATAAAGCAATACGGTCCGGCACAATCCAATGAAACTATCAGAGATTCAGTTGATGCAGATGTTCTTAAATATGGTAAAACTATTCAAAATATTACTGAAAAAATGGGTAGCATAGAACTACGAATCACCATCCCTTACAAAGCAGTTTCTACAGGCACACCTGATTGTTTAAGTTGTCATACTGTTAACAGAGGAGATACTCTCGGTGCGATAAGCATGGAATTTGACATAACTAGCCTGAGAAATTCTGGTATTTTAACTATTATGAAGATACTTGGGATTAATCTTATCTTTATAGTAGTCATCCTATTTTTCCTCAACCACTATGTAAGTCCTTACATGAAACTATTTTCAAACCTTCAAATTGGTATTAAAAAAGCTTATCGAGGTGACTTTACACATGAGTTTGAAACAACTGTTGTAGGTGACGGAAAAGAACTTGTAGAGCAAATCAATCCATTATTTAGAAAGATACAAAGCACTTTTGGAGATATAAAGTATAATTTATCAACATTTATACCAAATAACTGTGTATCTTCTGCAGATCCTCTTTATGAAGCAAAAGTTATTATTCAAGAGCTTTCTGACATATATAAATTTAAAAAGACTATAGAACTTGATGAATCAAAAGAAATTGTTTATTCAAGACTTGTTGATGTTTTAAAAACAAAATTTGAAATTGAAAATTTTTCTTTTTATGAAGTTGAACGTAAATCAGGAAAACGTGAATTAATTTACTCAACTCAGACAAGTATATGTGATAGTAGTGTTGACACTGATGCTAGTCAATGCAGGGCATTTAGAACAAATAATGATGTTTTCTCTACAGATTTTATAAACCTATGTCAACATTGTACCCCAGACAACAATGAGTATATTTGTATTCCCTTTGCTATTAATAATGACTGTTCTTTAGTGATTTCAATTACATCTTCAAATCTTGAAAATATTAATGCTCTAAACTCACATATATCAAGTATAGAAAATTATCTTGAAGCTGCAAAACCTGTAATAGAAAGTCAAATACTTATGGACAAACTTCTTGACACATCGCTTAGAGATGCTATGACTGGTTTATATAATAGAAGATTTTTAGAAGAATTTATAGATAAAGTAATGAGTCAGGCACTAAGAGAAAAAGAGACTTATAGTATCTTAATGCTAGATGTTGACTTCTTTAAGATGGTTAATGATACTTATGGACATGATATAGGAGATAAAGTTATTGTTGAAATTGGTAAACTTGTTAGATCATCTATAAGAGAATCTGATTTAGGGATTCGCTATGGAGGAGAAGAGTTTGTTATTATGCTCCACAATGCAGACGAAGCGGGTACTCTAAAAGTTGCTCAAGCGATTCATGACAATTTTGGTGAACTTGTCTTTGATGTTGGGAATGGAGAGACATTACAAAAAACGATGAGTATTGGTGTATCTAAATTCCCGACAGATGGAGACACTATTTGGAAAGCAATTAAATATGCTGATACTGCTTTATATGTAGCTAAAACAACTGGTAGAAATAAAATAGTTGAGTATAAAAGAGAGATGTCAGAGAGTGAAGCTACAAGATAAATAAGAGAAGAAGTTATGCTTAAGCATAACTTCTTAAGTATGTGTACTACCTAACTTAGTGGCAGCCACAACCTCCACTATCATGATTTTCTTGTGCTGGTGCAGCAGCAGTTGAACATGCACTTACACCTGGAGGAGTTGTTGGTTGAACAGCTTGATTATCAACACCACCTTTAGCATTAATCTCTTCAATAGAAGCCCATATAGAAGCTGCAGCAGCTGCATAACGCTTTGCACTTTCTGAAGACGGTGATACAAAACTAATTGGTTTACCATCATCTCCACCAGTTCTAATGCTAGACTCTAATGGAATTTCTGCAATAATCTTAGTATCGAACTCATCTGCCATTGGTTGAGAAGTTCCTTTACCAAAAATATCATACTCAACACCAGTATCTGGTGCAATAAATCCACTCATATTTTCAATAATTCCTGCGATAGGAATGTTAAGCTTTTTGAACATATCTAGTGAACGACGTGAGTCATCTAAAGATACACCCTGTGGAGTTGTAACAGTTAAACCAACAGTTACAGGTACACTTTGTGCAAGAGTTAGTTGCGCATCACCAGTTCCTGGAGGCATATCAATAACCATTACATCTAGTTCAGACCATAAAATATCACGTAAGAATTGTTCAATCGCTTTCATAATCATAGCACCACGCCAGATTAAGCTTTGCCCATCTTCCATAAGTGAACCCATAGACATAACTTCAATGCCATAAGCTTTTAAAGGTAAAACTTTATTTCCTGTTACTTCTGGCTTAATTTTATCTATACCCATCATACGAGGGATATTTGGGCCATAAATATCTGCATCTAAAAGACCAACTTTAAGTCCTTGTTTTGCAAGAGAAATAGCGATGTTTACTGATGTAGTTGATTTTCCAACTCCACCTTTTCCTGAACTAACCATAAGAAAGTTTTTCACTTGTGGAGCAATATTCTTACCCTTAGATGAACTTTCTCTTGGCATAACTGGTGCTTTTATATTACAAGTAATATTTTCAGCTCCCTCTCTCATAAGTTCTGCAGTTGCTTCATCTTTTATCTGTTGTGCAACTTCTGGTGCAGATGAAGTAATGTCAACTGTAAAGCTTACATCGTCTCCATTTGTTACAATATCTTTAACAAAACCAAAAGTTACAATGTCCTTAGTGAACCCAGGGTACATAACTTTTGATAGTGCTGATTTTACAATTTCTTCAGTCATAATTATATATTTTCCTTGTATGAATTTTGTATTTTGGGATTATATCTAAATAAGACAAATATTGTCTTATTTAGATGATTTAGTTTAATTTCTAAGTTTAAGCTACTGCTTCAGCTTCTTCTTTCGCTTTTACTTCAGCTGCAATTCTAGCTATTGCTTCTGGATTATCCATTATCTCTTGAGTAATTTTGTAAGAACAAAATTTTGGTCCACACATAGAACAAAACTCTGCTTCTTTAAATACATCTTGAGGAAGTGTTTCATCATGATACTCACGAGCACGATCACCATCAAGTGCTAATTCAAACTGTTTTTCCCAGTCAAAACTATAACGTGCATCACTCATAGCATCATCAATATCTCTAGCACCTTTACGTCCACGAGCAATATCAGCTGCATGAGCTGCAATTTTATAAGCGATAATTCCTTCACGAACATCTGCTGCGTTTGGAAGACCTAAATGTTCTTTTGGTGTTACATAACATAACATTGAAGCGCCATGCCATCCACCAACAGCTGCACCAATAGCAGAACTAATGTGGTCATATCCAGCAGCTATATCTGTTACTAATGGTCCTAAGATATAAAAAGGAGCTTCATGACAAAGTTCACGTTGAATTTTCATGTTTCGTTCGATTTGATTAATAGGCACATGACCTGGACCTTCAATCATTACTTGAACATTTTTTTCCCAAGCTTTAAGTGTAAGTTCACCAAGAACTTTTAACTCACCAAGTTGTGCATCATCACTAGCATCTGCTAAACAACCAGGACGAAGTGAATCACCTAAAGATAAAGAAACATCATACTTTGCACAAATATCTAAAATATCATCAAATGCAGTATAAAAAGGATTTTCTCTATGATAGTGCATCATCCATGCAGCCATTAGACTTCCACCACGAGAAACAATTCCCATTTTACGTTTTGCAACTTTTGGCATTGTTTCTAAAAGAAATCCCGCATGAATAGTAAAGTAAGAAACACCCTGTTTTGCTTGACGCTCAAGAACTTCTAACATTACTTCAATTGTTAAATCTTCGATTTTATTACCAACATCATGTAGGATTTGATAAATAGGTACTGTCCCAATAGGAATAGAAGAAGCATTGATAACCGCTTTACGAATTTCATCTAAATCTCCACCCGTTGAGAGATCCATTGCAGTATCAGCTTTATATTTTTGAGAAACTTTCATCTTCTCAACTTCATCTTCAATATCAGCTGCAATTGCAGATGAACCGATGTTTGCATTTATTTTACAAGTACTTGCAATACCAATAGCCATAGGCTCTAAAGATGCATGATTTACATTTGCAGGAATTATCATACGTCCACGTGCTACTTCACTACGAACTAACTCCGGAGACAAATCTTCTACTTTTGCGACATATTCCATCTCTCCTGTAATAATGCCCTGTTTTGCATAATACATTTGTGTACGAACAGCATCATTTTCGCGTGTCTTTAACCATGAAGATCTCATAATTTACTCCTTATTTTATTCAATTATATAATGGAAATATAATCAAATAAAGTTAATCTAAACTAAAAGCAAAATCTTGACAAGATATTTTATCTGTTATTTGAATTATCTATATAATCATTAAAGATAAAAAAAGTTTCGAAGTGTATAATTTCGTAACACTTTTATATCAAGGGGATGGTTTGGCTGATTTAACACTGATATTACTTGCTGCTGGTAGTTCTAGCCGATTTAACCAAGATGTTAAAAAGCAATGGCTCCGAATAAATCATCAACCTTTATGGAAATTTGTTGCGAATCGTTTCGAAAATACACAACTCTTTAAAAATATTATAATTACTGCTTCTAGTGATGATATATCTTTTATGCCTTATTATGCGGATTACATTTATGTAGAAGGTGCAGACACAAGACAAAAATCTTTACAAAATGCATTAGAAGAGGTTACTACTGAATTTGTTTTAGTTAGTGATATTGCCCGTGCATGTGTAAGTGTTGATTTTTTAAACAATATTATCAAAACTATCTCTCAAGCAGATTGTGTTGTGCCTTACTTAAATCTTAACGATACTATAGTGTACGAAAATACAACTATAGATAGGGAACGTGTAAAACGCATCCAAACTCCACAACTTTCTCGTACAAAAATTTTACTTCAAGCCTTACAAACACGAGAAGAATTTACTGATGAAAGCAGTGCCATTGTTGCATTTGGTGGTGTGAGAGAGTTTATTTTAGGAGAAGTTGATGCACATAAAATCACTTATGCCAAAGACTTACAAAACATTCCATGTTTAGAAAAACCTTCAAGTGACACTTTAAGTGGAACAGGTTTTGATGTTCATGCATTTGATGACAAAGGTGCTATGTGGCTTGGCGGTGTTCTCATCGAGTCAGAGTATGGTTTTAAAGCACATAGCGATGGTGATGTTGCTATTCATGCACTAATAGATGCACTCCTTGGAGCTGCTGGCATGGGTGACATAGGAGAAATGTTTCCTGATAATGATGATACTTATAAAGGGATAGATTCTAAACTACTCCTAGAAAAAGTAGTTCATAAAATTTACCATTTTGGTTTTATAATTGTTAATGTTGATGTAACCATCGCCGCACAAAAACCAAGAATCGGAAAGTATAAGCTTGCTATGAGAAGAACATTGGCAAAAGTGCTAAATCTTGATGCATCAAGAGTAAACATAAAAGCAACAACCACTGAAAAACTTGGCTTTATCGGTCGAGAAGAAGGTGTTGGTGTGATTGCAAATGCAAATTTAAAATATTTTGATTGGACGAAAATTTGAAAATACTGATTATAGAAAACGAAATTTACTTAGCACAGAGTATTGCTACAAAACTAGGAGAACTCGGTCACAACTGTGAAATGTGTACTTCTACTAAAGATGCTATTAAAGGTTCAAGTTATGATGTTGTCCTCCTTTCAACAAACATCAATGGGCAAGACTTTCATCCGGTTATAGATACATTTAAAAAATCCATTATTATATTAATGGTTTCATATATTAGCAATGATACAGTTTCAAAACCTCTCTCTCTTGGAGCAAAAGACTATATCTTAAAGCCATTTATGATTGAAGAGCTTATTAGAAAAATAAACCATTATCAACAGTTTGAAAAACTAAAAAGTAGAAATGATGCTTATGAAAAGTACCTTACACATGCTTTTGCTTCTGTTCCTAAAAATGAAGAAATTAAAACTATAGAACTTCCACTTTTTATCTCTTCGAGTTTTCAAAAATATAGTGATGCCTTTGCTTTTGAGTATGCAAAAAAACAAGACTTACCTATTCATTTTTTATCACTCAGTGATGCTAATAGCATGAATGAGATTAGTCTTTTACCACAAAACTGTATAATCTATATTATCGACTATCAAACACTCAAAAAGAATGAAAGAAAAACATTTTGCTCTCTTATTAAAGATAAAAAAGTTATCATTACAAGTAGTGAAAAGATAGAAGATGTTGGGCATCCTATTTTTGAGATTAAAAGTGGTAACAATATTTTTGATAAAAGCGAAATCTTACCAATAGAAGATTATGTAAAATTTATCATTCTTAATTATCAGACTAAATATCCTGATACTGAACTATCTAAAAAGCTCGGGATTAGCCGCAAAAGTTTATGGGAAAAACGCAAGAAATATGACATCATCAAGAAAAAATAAAACACTTTTTATAGATAAAGAGGCGGCATCTGCACTTGAACTACTAAAAGATAAACTACTCTACCCTGCTACTCATTTGATGGATGAAAAAACTTCAAAAACAGTTTTAAAAACTGGGCTTATTAATGGCAAATCATTCCCTTTCCCTTTTGTTTTAGCACCTTCTGGAAAAGAGAATGAGAAAGTACTTCAAACTCTCACAAAGGGTGAAGAAATTTTAATTATCTGTGAAAACGAAGAGTTTGCAACACTTATTGTTGATGAAGTTTTCCAAATTGATCCTATAGAACGCATTAAACATATATATGGGACAGATGATTTAAACCACCCAGGAGTGCCTTCAACTCTTAAACGCCTTGGTTCTTTAGCAATCAGTGGAGAGTATGAGCTCTCACAAAGTAACCCAAATGAAAACAAACAAAAAATAAAAACTGCTAAAAGGGTTCTTGGGGCTAAGCATGTTTCATCATTATTTATGGCAGCAAATCCTCTTCATCGTGCACATGAAAGACTTATTCGACAAACTTTAGACACTACTGACCTCTTAGTTATTTTTTTACTCAAACCATACAATAAAAAAGATTTGAGTTATGAGATAAGAAAGGAAGCTTTAGACTTTTTTATTAGCAATTTTTTACCAAAGAACAGAGTTCTAGTACTTCCTTTAGAAAATAGTTATATTTTTGCAGGATACAATGAAATAATAATAGATGCAATTGTTGCTAAAAACTATGGATGTAATCGACTTACAGTTGGACGTAATCATGCAGGACTAGGAATGTTTTACGATTCCAATTCTAACAAATCAATTATCGACAATGTAGTGGGAATAGATATAGAAATAAGTATCTCAAGTGAATATGTTTACTGTAACAAATGTACAACTTTAGTAAGTACTCATACTTGTCCTCATGGACAACACCATCAAATATCTTATCATGCTGATTCTATCTTAGAACTTTTAGAGAGCGGTATTTTACCGCCTGCTGTTTTAATGCGTAAAGAGATTTCTGCATTTCTTCTCTCAAAACTCAAGCCAAATCGCTTTAAAAACCTTGAAAAACTTTACTCAGATACTTTTGCTGTTGAAGGTTTACTCGAAGAACATAATGAAAAAGATTTTTATCTTGAACTTATGAAGTTATATCAAACGACATCACTCACTTAGGAGACTTTATGAAAAACTTTTTTTTAACTCTTGGACTTACTAAGCTACCAACAACAATTTCACAACTTATAGCTGCGTTTATAGCTCTTTGTATCTCTCTTTTTATACTAATATACTTAGATACAAATACGCTTTTTCTTGCAACTATTTTACTCTCTATCATCGCTATTAGAGCTGTAAATGCTTATGAAGAAAATGGAGGAGAACATCATAGTTCAAGCATAGTTATAGATAAATTTGCAGGGATTGGATTTGCGATAAGTGTTGCACCTGCATTTGGTGTTGCTCTGCAAGATGTAACAAATTATTCTAATGGTTTTTTAGTTCAAGCCCTACTCTCTTTAGCATTTTTCATTTACTTTGATAAAGAAAAATTTTCAATTATCGGTAAAGTTAGTCGTGAGGCTAAAGGAGGCATTGCTGTAGTAGGAGATGATATCTTAGCTGGTTTTACAGCTGGAATTGTCAGCTCACTTTTATGGCAATCATTCTTAAAAATAGAACACTTATTAGCTTAAATGTTCTTCTACTTTAAAACTAGAGTTCTATTCTCTTTTTAAAGGCGACGATATGCGCATCAAGATTGAGTTTTTTCTTTATAACTTCTTTAAAATTTAGCTGACTCTCTTTTTCTCCATGTATCAAAAAAACATTTTTCAAATTTTTTATTTTAGAAATCCATTGTAAAATTGCATCTTGGTCTGCATGTGCAGAAAAGCCGTTTATGGTATGTATGGAAGCTTTTACAATAATGTCTTCATTATAAATATTAATCCATTGAGCCCCATCTACAATCTCTCTGCCTAATGTTCCAACAGCTTGATAACCTACAAAAATGACCGCATTGTTAGCATTCCAAATTCTATGCTTAAAATGCCTTGTAATTCTTCCGCCATTGCACATACCGCTTCCAGCTATTATTACAGTACCGCCGACAATCTCATTTATTGCCTTTGAAGCCTCTGGAGTTTCTGTATAAACAAGAGCATCAAAGTTAAAAACATTGCCGTTTTCTTTTATATTTTTTTGACAGTCAGAACCTAGTAGTTGAGAGTAATTACAATAAACATCAGTCGCTTTCGTCGCCATTGGACTATCAAGAAAAATTTTACATTTTGGAAGTTCTTTATTCTCATACATTTTTCGCAGTACACATAGAAGCTCTTGTGTTCTCTCAACCGCAAATGACGGTATCAGAACATTTCCATTGGCTTTTAAAGTTTTAATGACTATCTCTTTAAACTCCGCTATTGTTACATCGAGTGGCTTATGATTTCTATCACCATAAGTAGTTTCCACATATAAAATATCCGCTTTTTTGCACTTTTGAAGATTTGGAAGTACAAGCTCGTTATTATTTCCAATATCACCCGAAAAAACTATAGTATGTGATTTTCCATCTTCCATATACGATATTTCTATAAATGCGGAGCCAAGTATATGTCCAGCATTTCTGTAAACAGCACTTATTCCTTCACAAATATCAAAATACTCGTCATAGTCTGTATTTATCCATTGCATATTAAAAGTTGTTTGAACATCCAAAGGTCCATATAATGGTGGTTGCAATTTTTTTTCAATCGCTTTTCGTACTGCTTTTTTATACTTTGTTTCAAAGTCTTCATTCATTATTTTTGCACTATCCATCAAAATAATGTATGCTAAATCTTTAGTCGCGGCTGTGGCATAAATCTTACCACTAAAACCCTCTTTAACAAGTTTAGGAACTCTACCTACATGATCAAGATGGGCATGAGTAACTAAAAGATACTCTATCTCAGAAGCTTTAAAAGCAAAAGGAACTTGGTTTTGTTGTTCCTCTTCTCCTTGAAACATACCACAATCAATCATCACCTTTATACCATCTACTTCCAATACATGGCATGAACCAGTAACTTCTTGTGTCGCTCCGTATGATGTAACTGTTGCCATCTAACACCTCTTATATTTTTAAAATTTTAACGATGTGCTACTTGTTTACTATCTCTTTATAGACTTTATCTGTCAGCTTTTCTAACAAATCGTCATAACTCACATAACTTGCACCAAGTTCTTTTGCTTTTGTTTTAAGTGCTGAAATCTGCTTTGTATTTTTCATATCTAAACTAAACGCAGGAAGTTTTGTTATCATATCAAGTGAGTTCATATTTGAAAAGTCTATCACAACATCAAAAGCTGAGAAATCCACTTCCATTCCTAATGCAATACGGTTTATGTCTGCGTTTGACAGCTCAACTTCTTGTGTAAAAGCCATCAACTCTTCAAGGTTATCATTAAAGTAACTTACATTAAATCCACATGCCAAAAAGGAAAAAGCCTTCGCATAGTGATTTGTTCCAATGATTGCAACCTTTGAGACTGCCATATCTTTAAGATGTTCCGTTAAAACTCTTGCACTAAAAATATCACCGCGAAGTGTTTTTCCCTCTTTATAAATTATATCGCACATACCACTGCGTTTTACCATTGCATTTGCATTATCTAAGAGATCTAAAACTTCTGTTACATATTCACTTGAAATAACTGCACCATTTACATGAGACTCTTTCATGTTTGAAACAGTAAAATATAGATCATCCTTTCTAATGTTCATAGGAATCATCATCACATCATTAGCATTTTCTTTAAATTTTTTATTTATAATCGCTGAAAATCTACTTACTCCAGCATGTTCGCCGATAAACCCAAAAAGTGTTGTTTGTTTTGAAATTTGATTTGCTTCATTCATTGTCGTACTAATCCTTTATTCCCCAAAGAGCTTTCGCTTCTTCTTCTTCTATTTTACATCTATTACATATTTTATCATTACTATTTGTACTAAAAACCGTATTACATTCATCACATTTTCGTACATTAAATGCAACTAAGTTTTGTACAACTGGCTCAAAAAATTCTTTGACATTATAAGAGCTTGAGAGTGTAATCGCATCAGGCTCACATACATCGTGGCAAATATGACATTTTATACACATAAACGGATCAAAGTCTATCTTTGAATTTCTCAAGTCACTAGTAAGAGCTCCCGTAGGGCAAACTCTATAACACATCTGACATGCTGTACACTTTGCTTCATCCATGATTTTTTGCGAAGTGAAACTTACTTCATTTGCATCTACAATGTGAAACTGACTTGGAGTCTCTACCCTCTTTATGGCTGTAAAGAAAATCTTTCTTCTATCTGTTATTCTCTTTTTCTTTAAAAGTACAATATCTTTGTTTTGAAGTGTATGCTCTGTGAGTTCATCACTCGCTTTTGCAACTTCATTTTCAAACTCATGTTTTACTTTTCCTACGGTTTGTAAGCTCACTGCGTTTAGGAAGTCTCTTCTTTTGCTAATAGCATCATTTTGAACATAAGCAACATCTTCTAAAGTTATTGTCGCTGCGTTTTGCATCGCTTCTAAGATATAGCTTGCTTCTTCTTGATTTTGGCGAATCTGCTTTTCACATGTATGAGCAATATCACAACTTCCACAATGACCCATATCCAACACAACATCTTTTTTAAGTACTGCAATAGATATAAGGGATTCAACACTCAAAGCAGAGATACAAGGAATATTTTTTTTACATGAGATAAGGTTTTCTTTGTCTTCTATAAATTCAAAGAAGAAGTTTGTAGCACTAAAATCATCAAGAGAGAGTGCTTCATTTGGACAAATTCCGTCACAAGCACCACAACCGACACAAGCTGAAAAATTAATAGACGGAAGTGGTAATTGTCCAACTACTATTGCATTTGTAGGACAAATAAGTTCACATTTGTTACATTCGCTCTCTACACTTAAAGAGCGGACACATTTACTAGCATTAAGTTGAATAAGAGACATATTTTTTCTTTATTATTAAGTTTATCGGATTATATCGGATTTTCATTATAGATAGATAAAGATGGAAAAGCGAACTCTAAAGAGTTTTTTTCCATTATCTCCATTATCTTATGCATAACATCCTCTTTTATCTCTAACCACTCTTGCCAGTTGACACTCTTTGTAAAACAGTATATTAAAATATTCATACTTGATGGTCCAAACTCATCTAAGTATACAAGAAGTGTTTTTTTCACACCTTGATGGTCATCTTTAGAAATCAATTTTGGTGCATGTATCTCTTTGTATGTATATTTTGTGTTTTGAGTTGCTATGCCTTTATGTTTATCTAACATTTCACGTATCTCAACTATAGCATTTTTAATATCTTGGCTTTTTGAGTCATACTTCACACCTATACTCATCTTAATACGACGACCAAGTGTTCTTCTGTTCCAGTTTTTTACTTCCATCGTTGCAAAATTTCCGTTAGGAATGGCTATAAGTGCATTATCAAATGTTCTTAAAGTTGTAACTCTTAAACCTATCTCTACTACAACACCCTCATTTTGACCAACAAGTATCCAGTCACCTTGAGAAAACACATCACTAAAAAGGATGGAAAGTGTTCCAAAAAAGTTTGAAATAGTATCTTTAGCTGCAAATGCAACAGCAAAACCACCAATACCTAGTCCTGATAAAACTGCGGTAAGATTAACCCCTCCAAAGTAAAGTATGATTAGCAGACCAACTATTAAAATAACAAAGTTAATGATTTTGAGTCCAACATTTATCATCTCATTTTTAATACTGTTTTCTTTATTGATTTTTAAAAGTTTTACTGTTGCTATCGTATTAAGAATTTTATATACTATAAAAGTAAAAAAGATACCATATAGTATATTAAATATTTTTGCAATTTCTTCAATCCTACTAAAATCATTATATACATACATAATCATGTTTGCATTAACAACTAATACTAAATAATCGATGGGCTTATACAAGCGTTTCATAATATCTTTGGAGTATTGACTAAACATTTCCATAGTCAAAATGTGTCGTTGTATTACTCTATCTGCAAGTTTTCTAAAAAAATAGATTAAAATGCTTAAACTCAATATAAAAATAATTTTAACAATACTAAGCCCATAATCTTGCAGTATATAATTAATGTTTGTAACCACTTCTAAACGATTTATCGCAAGTGCCAAACCAATTACATGGTATTTTGTAAACTTGTTAAGTCTATACATTTTGTTTTGAAGTTTATATAGATAGTTAATCATATCTGTATTTATATCTCGTAAAGCATAAAGTTCTGTTACATTATCTTGTAGTTTTTTTATCGATACAGAGGTTTGGGGAATCTGAAAAATTTCATTATAATCTTTTGTAAAAATTTCATTTACTAAGAGCTGGTTTTTTGAAACTATATTGTTCAAAGATGTTTCAAAAAGCGACAAATCTTTTAAATCTAAAGATAACAAAACTTCTTTTATCATTAAGCTTTGTAAACGAAGTAATTGGTGAGATTTTAACTTCATTTCATCTCTTAAGTATGCATTCATGTTACCAGCACGTTTATTAATAAACATTACCTTTTTAAGGGAAAAAATTTCTTTATCGTATAACTTAGGATTATCCATATACTTTGCTTTATTTATCATGAGATTATCAAGAGCATCATTATAGGAGTCTTCTTGTAAGGAAACAATCTCTTTAATTCTTTCCTTCGTTATATTATTTTCATTCATCGCATATACAAGCTTTAGTTGTGCATCAATAAACTTTGTAAAGTTTACTTGCTCTTTTGCATGAAGTCCAAGAAAAAATATTAGTAATACTAAAACAATTTTCATAAGCAAGCTTTCCTTAAATCCCTTCTGCTATCATAGCATCAGCCACTTTTTTAAACCCTGCAATATTTGCACCATCTACATAATTTCCCTCAACACCATAATCTTTTGCTGTAAGAGCAACACGAGTACAAATTTGTTCCATTGTAGCTTTAAGTGTTTCATCAACTCGCTCAAATGTCCATCGTGTCATTGAAGCATTTTGACTCATTTCAAATTCACTTACAGCCACCCCACCAGCATTTGCCGCTTTTGCTGGAGCAAAACACATTTTATGCGATAAAAAGAGATCTGTTGCTTCTGGAGTTGATGGCATATTTGCACCCTCTGTAACACTAACACAGCCATTAGAAATCAAATTTTGTGCATCTCTTTCACAGAGCTCATTTTGTGTTGCACATGGAAACGCAGCATAGCAAGGAATATCCCATACTGCATGAGCATCCTCTGGATACTCATCTACAGAAATATATTTTGACTCTGGATGCACTTTTATATACTCTTCTAAAGATTGACGTTTATTGAGTTTAATATCTTTTAAAAGCTCTAAATCAACACCACGAGCATCATAAATCATCCCTTTTGAATCTGAGCATGTTACAGCAATTGCACCAATTTCTTGCAATTTTTCTATAGCATGAAGTGCAACATTTCCTGCACCGCTCACAGTACAGATTTTACCATTTAATGATTCTTTTCCTTCTATCTCTAACATCTTTTGTGTGAAATAAACAGCACCATATCCAGTAGCTTCTGGACGCATTAGAGAACCTCCAAACATAAAAGGTTTTCCAGTTAATATGCCCTCGTATGTAGATGTAATTTTTTTATATTCTCCAAACAAATAACCGATTTCACGAGTTCCAACACCAATATCTCCAGCAGGAACATCGATTCTTGGACCTATATATTTGTGAAGTTCCGTCATAAATGCAGAACAAAACTTCATCACTTCAAAGTCGCTTTTTCCTTTAGGATCAAAGTCACTTCCACCTTTACCTCCACCAATAGGCAAACCAGTAAGTGCATTTTTTAAAATCTGCTCAAATCCTAAAAATTTCAAGATACCCTCATTTACAGTTGGATGAAAACGCAGACCTCCTTTATATGGTCCAAGTGCATTGTTAAACTGAATGCGATATCCAGTATTTACCTGTATCTTATTATTATCATCTAACCAAGTCACTTTAAATTTTATAATTCTATCTGGTACAACAAGGCGTTCTAAAATAGCATACTTCGTATATTTATCATCTGATTCTAAAAGTGGAGCTATTGAGTATATAACTTCTTCCATTGCTTGATAAAACACTTTGTTTTCAGCACAGTTGCTATTTTCAAATTTTTTAATCTCTTGTTCTGCTATTGACATTTTATTCCTAGATATATAATTTTGTACAAGTATATCATTTAAGCAGTTAATATGATAAAATTCCACAACAATTTTGAAGGCAAACTATGAAAAAAAATCTTTTATATTTTATTATACTTATTGCACTATCAACACTCTTTAGTGCTTGTTCTAAAGTAAGTGATGAAGATTTACGTATAGCACATAAAGCATATGAAAATGGTGCACTTATTATTGATGTAAGAACTAAAGAAGAATACAAAGAAAAACATATACAAAAAGCTGTCAATATCGCATTACACAATCTAGAGAAATACTACAAGTACATCCCTCAAAATAAAGCGATAATTGTATACTGTGCAACTGGAAGTCGTAGTTCAATGGCAACTGAATTCCTTATAGGAAAAGGCCGAACGGTTTATGATGTTGCAACACAAGAAGATTGGGAAAGAGAGTTACCTCAAATAACTAAATAAATTTTACTCCCAGTCATCAAACTTAGAGTTAAGATGCTTGTCTTTTTTATATCGTTTAGCATTTTTACTCTTGTCTAGTTGGTTTGAACTATAAAGTAACTCCTCTCTGATATTCTCTATATCTTCCTCTGAATCTTGATAAGAAATCATCTTTTTTACAAGAGTCTGCAAATCTTGAAGCTCTCCTTTATAAAGGGCTATTTCTTCAGTTCTTTGCAAAAGTTTAAGTGCATTTTCTAGTTTTTTGTTGAGACTTTTGTTTGTCAAATCATCTGTATTAGTTAGATATGAAACTATACTTTTATGAAATCGTTCAAGTGCCCGAATATATCTTAGTCTATTTGCATTATCAACTGCTTTTTTAGATGCGGCCATTTTAATCCCGTTATTTTATTATTGATATAATTATACACTTTATTTTGGAGAAAAAATTGAAAAAAATATTTTTAGCACTTATCTTATTAAGTGTGTCTTTAATGGCTGACCTTACAAACGAATACATTTCACAAAAGTTGATTGATTCAAAAATACCTATCGTTGATATCAGAACTGCTGAAGAGTGGAGAGAGAGTGGTCTTTTACCAAATGCAATCCCTATCACATTTTTTGATGAAACTGGAAATTACGATGTTAATGCTTTTTTAACAGAGTTAAACAAACAAGTGGATACGAAAAAAACTTTTGCAATTATCTGTCATACAGGAAGTAGAACTTCGATGCTTGCACCTTTTCTTTCTGAAAAACTCAAATACAATGTTATAAACTTACAAGGTGGAATGGATTATGCAACAAGAGGATTACACCTACCAGCATACAAGTATATGAAGTAGTCGTTTATCAAAATCCCATCATTTATTAAGTTTCTTTATTACTTTAGTGTTCGAGTTATTATTATATTCTCGATACTAGGGTTTCTTA